>Ga0208872_1000125_pt1 | contig 76042 bp, 45 predicted proteins | sample CryBogCBH12Aug08_FD_185508 | JGI IMG/M metagenome (GOLD analysis project Ga0208872, IMG submission 185508) | Freshwater microbial communities from Crystal Bog, Wisconsin, USA - CBH12Aug08 (SPAdes) | ecosystem: Environmental > Aquatic > Freshwater > Lake | place: Crystal Bog, Wisconsin, USA...
TTTAGGGAATATTGTAAAACAATTTCAGCCTGTAACGGCTCAGCAATTCAGGCTAAATATATCACAGGCTAAAAAAGGTGGCGTGGAGATCAAGGCATTCCAACTGTTTTATGATGAATAATATCAATGATGGCATAAAAATGGCTTTTTTTCATAATTATAACATTGGGGTTTAACCGGTCCTGCATGTCCCTTCTTCCAGGGGCTGAAATGTAAATGCTGTGTTCCAGTCTCCGGTAAACATTTCCCATCCTGTATTAAAGTTTCCCCTTGGCCTTTTTAGCACCATACAGGATGGGATTATTTACAACGATTTACCATTGCTGCATCCATTTATTGGAAAGCTAACTATCTTTTGCTGCAAGGCTATGAATGGGTGCTTTCGGATGAGCTATAATTTGTCATACCGGCCAAATTCATATAACCTGCCCACTTCTTCAGGCTGTAGGAGCCTGTCAAACAGCTCAATACTTGCAACTTTTGCAGCATGCCCTACAAAAAAGTCTAGTGCATCTGTGGTAATATCCTTGGTGCCGGGCCCTGTTGCAACTTTTACCCCGTTAAGGTATAGGCCCATTTCACTTTCATTGGCGGTAACTACTGCAAACTGCCATTCACCTGTGGCTAATTTACCCCCCTGTAAATGCCCGGGTGAGGATAGCAGCCTTCCATTTTCTATACTGCAGGATAAGGTTCTATACCCTTTACCAAATGCATTATAGCCATCTTTTCCAAATATTTTGCCCTGCTTTTCATTTGTTTTAAACCAAATGGCAACTGTCAGTGCATTATCCCTCATCCGTATATGGTGTAGCTTAAAACCCGCTCTGGGATTGGGCCTGGAAACATTTACATCCACTGCAGTGATTAATGTGGATTCATTGTTTCCCAAACTAAGGGCCTTCCCAAACTTTTCAGTGCTGAATTCTGCATCCGGGCTAACCCATACCTGAAAATAGGGGGCACTCCCTTGAAAATAACCGGCTTTGCCATCCCATCCGGTAAAATCTACGGTTCCCAATAATCCTTTCCGGGGTTTTTGTACTAGCTGGAGGTCAAGCGTTGAAGGTGCAGAAATAGCATTTTCCCCCGAAAAAGCAGTGGCAATAAGATGAGTGGATTGATCAATGGATAAAGGGCCTGTATAGAGGGCAGAATGTTGATCAGGTTGTTTCCCATCCAGCGTATATCTGATTGCTATTGTATGATAATAACTTTCCTGGTAGGCTAACCGGATGAGCACCGGGTGATAAATTTCAAAAGGGCTCTCTTCTGCATTTTTTTCTTCGGCAAAAAAACACACTTTCCTGCTTCTGAAAATCGTCTGGCTATTCAACAACTCCGTTTGCCCTCCCGGTAACTGTACACTTGCCAAAGCTTCACCCGGGCCAAAAATCATTGATATTGGATACCAACCTTTTTCCAAATTGATTTTTCCGCTTAAGTTTCTTCCATAAACACCTCTCTGCAAAATGATCTGATTTCCTATTTTTAGCTGGCTTTGGCAGGTGGCCTGCAATGATCCAAGGTTTGCATTTTCTCCCCTGCGGTAAGGCAATAAAAACGTATAGCAACCGGGTTTGGCTGCACGGAAATAACCTTCATATTTTTTTACTACATTCCTGCTGTCACTGCTTTCAATCTGCGCTGCCTTTTGTGTATGAAATGGGGTGGAATGATCCACATCTAAAAAATCAGTATCCCTTCTTTTGCCATAACGGTCATAACAGGATAGTTCAAATCCATGCTCCAGGTCCGGTACTTGCTTCAGAGCTGGCAGCCGGGGTATGCTATCAGTGTTGGATAATAATTTATTTTCAACCGATTTAAAACATAAATCATTTTCAGTAACAGGATGCCATTCATTTCCATTCACACGGTAAGAAACATCAAATGGCATGGGCTCCAGGCTATTGATATTCCAGAATAAAGGGTCACAGATCACCAGGGTATAAGAATGCCATCCACTATCCAGCACTGTCTCACCTTTACGGTGTTGCTGTTGCTGGTGGAATACACCGGTAGCCTCAATAATAGTTTGCATACCCATATCAAATGTTACCGGTCCGCAGGAATTAACATCAAACTGGTATACCCCTTGTTGATGTGCAAGGAAATAGCCACTAAACCTGTAAAATCCTTTTGCCTGGTCCTTCAGGGAATGTGTAGGTGTAATTGCAGGTAAGGCAAAATCAGAAAGCCTGGTTTCAAAAATGGGTTTTTCCTTTCTTAAATCGGGCATCATGATTCTGGAAGCCTCAAAAAAACCTTTATTGTTATAGAGTTGTGTACTTTTTTCATAAACCTGTGCAAGGGTCCCTTTTTTTACGGTCCCGGATGCCTGCTCTAACTTTATTCTTTTTGCTGGCAGGCGAACAATAAAATGGGCAACTAATGTTTCACTCCAACCAGCACCACATTGCCAACTGCTGTCCCATTGTTTGGCTTTCAGGTCACAGGTTTGCTTAATGGAAAAAGGGGCATCATAAAAAGCTGAATGTATAGTAGGTTCTGAACCATCCAGTGTATAATAAATCCGGCTATTCCCCTTGGGTATCGTAAATTGAACCTGCTCACTATCCTGTATCAGGTAAACAGGGGGCTGATGGTCTTCATGGGTATATCTTGCATCACTCGCATCAAATGAAGCTCCCCTTACCAGTAACACCGGCCTTGCAGGGCTGGCTTGGCTGGACAATACTGTTTTTCCGTTCCTGCTTTGGCTGAATACAGTTCGCCCGCCATCCGTTTTTGCAAATTCATAAGTATCTGATTGATTTTTAAATGATACTGTCAGTAATGTCTTATCACTGTTCCAGGTGGTTGTAGGAAGTTCTTCCCCGTATCTATAGGGATAAACCAATACCCTGAACTCAGGTGAAACTGTGATTGCCGGTATTGTTACCAATGAATACCCGCTGAATGCAGACAAATGGGGTACCGGAAAACCATAATTCGTATTGCGCCAAAGTACCCTTATCAGACAAAGGGGGTCTCCTGCTTTTGGTTTAAGCTTTCCGGTTACAGGGTCTCTGGTCATATTATTTTTACCTAATATAATATCATCTGACCGGTTATCAGAAGGTTCGGTATTTTGATATTGAATTTCAGGTGTTTGGGCATCTGTAATTTCAACATCAGTGGGTACTGAAATATTCCATTCAAATAAATGATTATTTTTATCTTTTTTCGCGTCATCTATAACCAGCAAATAAGGATGCTTTCCTTTTGCAACCTGTACGGTCCGGTAAGCCTGTTCCATGGGATTAATGAGCCGGTAATTTTCAACCAGCCGGGTTTCCCCACTCCATGGCCCATAGTCTGTATGGGCATAACCATCATTATAGATAACTGTTCGCGGATTAAATGCGACCTGCAGGTCACGGCTTAAATCAAAATTTCCCTCCGTAAAAGGGGCATAATACCCCAGTTGTGCAGATGGGTAGGCAAGAGGGTGGATTTGCATACTTTTAGAATAAGAATAACCATCTTTGCCATCACCACAGGCAACTACCCCTTCAGGGCTTTCATGAACACCCAGCCAGGTTCCCGGAACAGGAGGCCAGTGGCAACCCTTCCCATCCACAGTTAACATATTTTGCAGGAACGTTGCTTTGGTAGCCAGCATATTATTATCCTGTATCCAGTTCACACCATCCTTCCACAAGGTTAACCGGTTGTTTTCAGACCCCTCATGCCCTCCGTAAAAGAAATCCTGCTTACATACAAATCCAACATGCAGGTCATCTTTACGCCAGCTATTACGGGTATCAAGATATCCACGCTGGTCATCCTTCCAGGTAACGGGCAAATGAAGGCTGTTAATCCGTTCCTGGTCTGTCCAGTCAATAGGCTTTCCTTCTTTATTTAATATGCCATCATCAGCATAAAGTAATAATAATTCATTACATATGCCCACAGGGTTTGGCCATTTTGCATCTGCATCTGTTAGAAAAGGATGTGTACTTAAACTGGCTCTGTATAAAAAATCAATTCCCTGATCATTTGGATGATAATAATGCATCATCCAGATTACATGAAATGCTGAAGCACGCATTTCATCCCTTATTTTCCAGGAATTACCTTCCCATCGCAAGGCAGCCTGAAAGAATTTCATTTTTGCCCTTAAATGATCGTGCAGCAATAAATTTCGCTGCCGAAGACCAACTGCTACAAATGCTGAAATATTTAACCAACCCTTGATGGATTCATAACACATACCATCATCATCCAGGTACCAGTCAAGCATTGCATTAGCTTTATGGCAGGCAGCTTCAAAAAGCAGTTTATTAAAACCTTTTTCACCTTCAATTAAAAGCATCAAACGGATATATTCCATTCCAAAACCTTCGTGGTTATTGATCATAAAATGATCAGGCACAATTAAAAAATTAGATATTCTTCGATAGGTAATTTTCGAAATTAGCTGTCTGGCAAGTTCCCGCTCCTCATCAGACAACCACTGATAGAGGTAATCATAATCCAGTAAATCCCATATTTCAGAGGGTGGGTCAGGGTCACCTGAAGCAATTATGGATCTTTCAGCAGACCATAGATTATCACGGTCTGGTTGTTGGTCCAGCAAATCAAGTTTAGGTTCCAGTGAATGCATTTTTAATACTAACTGATGGGCTAATGCTCTGCCTAATTGGTCATTGTTGGTTACCAGTGCATAAAAAGCACTTTGTGTACGGGTAACCCTTTTCCATATTGCCTGGAATGGTATGGGAGCCTTATCCCCCATCGCTATTTTATTGCGGATTTTTTCAACATCTGCCGGAGTGATCAACACCCTGGGATGAATTCCAGGTTCCGGCACTTCACTTAAAAGGCCATGGTCAAATCCGGGATCCTCATAATGGTTATTAACTGCTGGTGATTGAGGCCAAAAATTATTATAGATAGCATCATCATAAGGTAAAATTGCCCTGGGTTTCCATTCTGTTTCCTGATAGTATTTTCTTTCCTGTGTATAAGAAACTGATGTTAATGCGAGAAGAAACCAGCAACTTATCGTAAAAAAAGCAGTGAGAATACGCATACTAAATAAATTTTTAAAAGAAACAATACCAGTAAAATATTTTAATTATTTTACTGGTATTATAAATTCTTTCGATAATCCCGTAGTAATTCCTTTCCTATCAATAATTCAGATTAGCCAAATCCTGTACTAGTAAAATACCTGATAACTTGTTATACTTATGGTGTAACAGTTATTTGAATTTGTTGCAGTACAGAATTTGTTTTATCCTCATTACTGTTTTGCCCTATAAAAGTGGCTGTATAATTTCCCGGAACGGTATATTTATAAACATACGTCAGGTAAAGGCCCGGCTTAAATACATATGTAACTCCTGCAAAAGCAGCATCCACAACATTCTTGATAGTTATACCTGCATCAGGCCTGATAGTTTTTAAACTCACTTTACGGGTAATAGCCCATGCATCATGCGGATTATTGTTTACTCCTGTCCCAGGGTTAAATATAATGGGATATGCGCCTGTAATACTAATATAATTACTGTTCATCAGCTGATTGGATGAAGAAAAACTGTATGATCCTAAATTCCAGGCATTAAATCCATGCAGGGAAGTATCTGTGATTAAATTGGCAGTAACCCAACCGGTATAGGCAAAAGCAGAATTATTGGCAGTTCCTGCATAAGGTGCTGAAAACAATTGGTATTTTGTACCGTCAGTTAGGTTGTTTGTCAAAACAAGGCTTTGAATCTCCCATTTTCTTTGTGCTGCTGCTGTATATTGTTTACCCTTAAAGCGGAATGCAATATTAATGGAATCTGCAGCATTAAAATCTGAAATATCAACAGAATCTGAGGTTGTATAGGAAGTTGACAGCGTAGTGGGCCAGTGCGTGTTCCTGCTGGTAATATCAGTCCAGGTAGCATTGGCAATACCAGTTGAATCGTAAGTGCTTAAATTTTTAGAAACCAGCAAAAACAATGAATCATTATTGGGCAGGGTTCCCTGTTGCATGGAGGACTGAAATATTAATTTATTAATGCCGCCTGCAGCACTGTCCCGGTTGATATTGGCATATTGCTTACCTGGTTCTCCTGAGAAAAAAACAATCTCATTCGGGTTTCCGCTTACATTAAAAATAACGCTATCCCCTACTCGGTAAGTAAGCTTTGAAGTTGTAACTGTAAATCCATTGAGCGGCTGAAGCGTATCATATTTATTACATCCGCTGATACTGTTTAACAATACCGGGATAAATAGTGTTAAAAAAAATTTATTTATATTTTTCATATACATATTTAATCTGTTAAATAAAAAATTTACCATCCTGGATTTTGAGTAATAGCACTGTTATGTGCTATCTCTCCTGATCCAGGTATTGGAAATAGAACATATTTTGTCGGATTGCTTATAAAATTGGTTGCTGGAAAAGAAGCAGCAAAATTATAACTGGCAGGGGCATTATTAGTAACATCAGTCAGAACATTCTGCATAGCAGTGGTCATTATCCCCCATCTGATCAGATCCTGCCTTCTTACTCCTTCAAAACAAAGTTCTCTTGAACGCTCATCCATCAGGTTCTGTAAAGTAAAAGTAGTAACATCAAAACCTGGTTTAGGAGTTGTTGGGGGGTATCCAAAAGCCCTTCTTCTAACCTGGTTAAAATATTCCACACCAGCTGCACTGGGTGCTCCATTAACCTGTAAATCAGCTTCTGCTGCCATCAATAATACATCTGCATACCGGATAATAGGAAAATTACAGGATGTATAATTTTGCTGCCTTACAGGAGGAAGGTTTGTTTCATATTCCCTTCTCCATTTTCCCACACAACGTTCATATATTGTTGGATAACCTGACCCTGATGCGGTTATATTAATACCAGTAATTTTCCCTCCGCTGATAGTTGCTACTGCTGTGGCACCGGTTCCGGAAGCAGTAGTACTGGTTCCGGTAGTATAGCCTGTAAAACTGATGGCAGGTGCACTGGTGTAACCAGAACCTGGGTTATCTACTGTAACAGAAGTAATAGCACCCGAAGCATTGGTATAAGCTGTTGCTGCAGCACCTGTTCCGCCTCCGCCTGTAATATTTACTGTTAAATAAAAATACTTTGTAGTAGATGCATTTGTTTTATACATATAGGGTGCAATCGCCCAATCCCTTCGCTGGTCACCGGATGCAAACAGGTTATACAGCTTATTATGAACCCTGTACGTACCTGCTCCATATCCAATGATGGATGTAGCAGTAGCATCCGGGCAATAAATACCCATAATGGCACCCAGTTGCTGGGTTACCGGATAACCTGTGGAACTATAAGTACCTGAAGTATTGGATTTGGAAATAAATGCTGCATCCCAGATCCCTTCAGTAATATTATTATCATTCACATTGTCCTGCATATTATTGATAAACAACCGGGCATAGGCAGGTGTGGTGGAGTATGCAGCCAGGGGTGCACTGTTTAAACTGTGTAATCCGGAACTGATTACTTTATTGGCCCAGGTTAATGCAAGCTGGTATTTGGTGGGGTCCTGCAAAGGATATCCTGCAGCATAGAGGCAAACCCGGCAAAGAATGGCATCCACTGCATCCTTACTTACAACTGTTGTTGTGGCTGCTGATGATTGCCAGCTTTGAGGTTGCGTAATAGGTGGTATCATTGCTTCTGCTGCAGTCATCTCACTGATAATATAACTGTATATATCTTTAGTAGCAGACCTTGGCAGGTTAAAATTAGTACCCATCGATAGGCTGGTCTGTAATTTTATGGGTACATCCCCAAAATTGGAAACCAACAGAAAATAACAATATGCCCTTATAAACCTGGCTTGTCCAATTATATTGGCTCTCTTGGTGGTATCCATTGTAATGGTAGGGGCATCCTGTATAATTACATTCGCTCGCTCAATTCCATTGTAACACTGGCGCCAGAAAGTTCCAATATTAGCCTCAGAAGAAGTAATATCATAAAGTTCTGTATATACGGTGGAAGCACTGGTTCCATTCCTGAAACTCTCATCAGCTCCAGCTTCCAGATATCCCCATAAACCCTGTGCATACAATTGGTCCATCTCAAAAATATCATAAGTGCCTGCCAACTGGTTAACCAACTGGCCCTCTGTAGTAAATGTGGTGGGTTGAAAATAAATTGGCTGAAGAGTTAAATCCTTATTGCAGGAAATATAGAAAAAGCTAAGGCCTGCAAAAAAGAATAAAAATTTTATTTTATTTTTCATATTCATGAAAATTTAATAAGCTAATAAGATAATTTTAAAATGTAACATTTAATCCGAAAGTAAAATTGATAGCACGGGGATAAGGAGTATAATCATACCCTTGCGCCAGTGCCGGTGTACCACTGCTTGGCTGAATAAACGAATATCCTGCACCACCAGCTGTTGTAGACCCTACATTAGTTCCACCAAACGGCGAATTGGCTGGGTTGGAAGCCCTGAAAGTTCCAACTTCAGGGTCCATACCACTGTATTTGGTCCAGGTGAATATATTTTGAGCGGATATATTCAAAGCAATATTATTGATCTTGGTTTTGGTAAGGAATGAACGTGGTAAATTATAAGCGAGTGAAACTGTTTTTAATCGGATATAGGAACCATCTTCTATATCCCAGGAAGATGGCCTTGGATTCGTTGACCCTGCATCTCCTTTCAAATTATACCTGGCCCTGGGGATATCATTAGTGGGGTTGGTTGGTGTCCACCTGTTTTCATATGCTGCAAACTGGTTAATTCCAATTGCATAACCTCCAGTACTTTCAAATACTACTTTATTTGCATTTAAAATCTTATTGCCTTCACTAAACTGGAAGAAAATATTAAGTGACCAGTTTTTATAATTTAAATTATTATTAAACCCACCTGTATAATTAGGTAAAGGGCTTCCCAGTGTGGTTTGGTCATTTGCATCCACTACGCCATCCCCATTTAAATCTTTGTATTTGGGGTCGCCGGGCTGCACATTGGATGCATAGCTGGCAACACCGGGTTTTAATACGTAAGCCCCATTAGGCAAATGATTAAAATCTGCATACTGGTAAACACCTCCCCATTTATAACCGTAAAACTGTGATATGGGCCCTCCTACTTTGGTAACCCAGGCTGTTGCTGTCCCAGTTAAACTCCAGGAATTTTGGATAACTTCCAACCCATTATAAAATCTGTCAATTTTACTTTGATTAAATGCGATATTAAAACTGGATAACCAGCTAAAATTCTTTTTCTTAATATTGGTGGTATTAATGGATAATTCAAACCCTTTGTTGGATAATTGGCCTACATTCTGATATTGGCCATTAGCTCCATTGGGATAACCAGCACTATAAGGCAGTGTTACATTCAACAGGAAATTCCTGGTTATTTTATTGTAATAGGTAGGCTGAATAGATATTCTTCCATTAAAAAATTCAAGGTCTAACCCCAGATCTAAACCGGTTGAAGTTTCCCAGGTCAATGCATTATTACCATAAAAATATGGGGTAATTCCCCCAATGGCGATATTATTCCATGCATACCCTTGCGTATTGGTTAAACCTCCGTATTGCGACAAATAACTAAAATCACCTACCCGGTCATTACCGGTGGTACCATAACTTACCCTTAACTTTCCGTAATTCAGCACGTGGTTTAACTTCTTCATGAATTTTTCTTCTGTAAATGCCCAACCAACAGCACCTGAAGGAAATATACCCCATTGGTGTCCTGCTGCAAACCGGGATGAACCATCATCCCTGATCGTTCCCATAAAATAATATTTACTGGCATAATTATACATTAACCTGCTGAAAAAAGACATTTGCTGATTATGGGTGGCACCCAATGTAACTGATGATGGTGTTCCACTTTGCATACTTATAATGCCAAGGTATTCAGTACCCTGAGGTATATTGATGGAAGCAAATTTGGATTGATTCTGTTCAGCAAATGTATATTCAAACCCTCCAACAATATCTAATTTATGCTGTTCCCTTATTTTCTTACTGTACGATAAAGTAGTACTGGTTGTTTTGGTTTGTGCTAGTGATCGTTGTTCCACTCCGTTAATGCCATTTGTATTAGCTTGTGCCCCGTTAACATTTACCAGCAAAAGTCCCTGCTGAGTATGGTCGTTATAAAACTGATTCAACTGCAAATCGGTAGAACTATATCCACCAGTAACCCGCAATTTCAAGAATTGCATTATAGAATATTCAATGTAAGCATTAACATAAGCGGTATTGCTGATCTGGTGCCTGTATTCATTTTGAGCCTGCACAACCGGGTTCACTAAATTATCGCCCAGGCTGGAGGTTGTTCCATTCAGGAAATTAGCCAAATTAACACTATCGATCAGATTGTTGGCAAGGCTTTGGCTTCCAGCCAATCCATTGGTTGGCCGGTATTGCCACATGCCCTGCACTACGCCACCGGTAGACCCGGATACTGGTACGGTCCCATAGGAAAGTGTATTGGTATAACTTCCGGAAATACCAGACATAATGTTTTTATTGATTCTTTGGGTAAATGAAAAACGACCTTCATACCGCTTTAACCCTGTATTGATAATAATACCATTTTGATTAAAATACCCACCTGAAAAAATGTATCGGGTATCATTATTACCTCCTGATAGGCTGATATAATGATTCTGTAAAGTGCCGGTTCTGCACAAAAGATCTTCCCAATTATAGCCTGAAACGGATTTATAATAATCCAGGTTATGGGTAGCATCAATATACTGGTTTTTTAAACTGGTACTGGGGACAGACGGCGTGCTGTTTACACTATCCAGTTCCAACTGTAATTTTACAAAATTATAGGGATCCATCATAGGTATCTGTTTGGTAACCTGCTGAATACCCTGTGAAAAACTATACGTAACTTTTGGTTTACCTGCAACTCCCTGCCTTGTGGTGATTAGTATTACGCCATTTCCCCCTTTAGACCCATAAATTGCAACTGAAGCGGGGTCTTTCAATACGTCCATAGACTCTATATCATTCGGATTAATAGAATTGATATCCAGATTTTCAATAGGTATTCCATCCACTACAAACAAGGGAGACACATCCTGGGTTACAGAAGCACCTCTGATGGAAATTGTAGCTGTACCCCCTGGTTGCCCATCGGATGACACTGCAGTTACCCCGGCTATCCGGCCAGACAACATTTGGTCAAATGATGGAACAGGAGCTTTCTTCATATCCTGCACTGGAGCTTTTGCAACTGAAGTCAGTAAGTCTTTCCTTCTGGAAGTACCATAACCAATCACCACCACATCATTTAAAGAAGAGACTGTTTCTTTCATGGTTATTTTTAAAATCTTTTGAGCACCAGGAGTAATACGCTGGGGCTCATACCCTACTGAAGTAATCATCAATACTGATTCCGGAGACGGAATTTCAATCTTAAACTTTCCCTGAGCATCGGTAATAGTGGGTTTGGTAGAATTTAATACTGACACCGTAACTCCTTTCATCGGATCACCATTGATGTCTTTAACTTCACCTGTTATTACATATGATTTTTGTGCCAGCAGAACAGAAGGCACAATTAAAATAAGCATACAGGCTTTAATGATAATTGAAGAAAACTGAAGAAATCTACGAACTTTATTATTTCGTAAAAAAGGAAGGTATTTTTTCATACGCAATAGTTTTGAAGTATAAAGTTGATCTATTTTATTTTTAACTATAAGAAAAAAAGAACTTTTATTCACGCAACCGGTTGCGATAATTAAGTCTGTGTAAAGCATTAAAATCAACAATATTCAAATTATTTCTTTGTTACTTTAATCAAATTTATTACTCAGATTTTTTCATCATCTTTGAATTTTAACGAATGAAACGATTAGCTTATTTTTTTGTAATGTTTACAATGCTTAATGCTTCTGCACAGTCTCCAATAGCAGTATCAGAAAAAATTGCCGATTATATTATTGATCATACAACCTTTCAATACAGGCTGCAATTTTACCAGCCTTCACATCTGTTAACAGAACTGCAATACCTTGATTTTGGAAGGTCATTTGGTAACATTAAAAATACATTAGCATTTGCTGTTACGGATATTCATTCATCAAAAGACACAACTGTTCAACTGGAATTTAGCACCACCAGTGCAGTTATGATACAATTAAACAAGCAAATGGTTTATAAAAATATACAACCAACTCAATTGAAATTTGAAAGAAATGAAAGGAATATTGTATTAGATAAAAAAACAATGGTAAATCTGCATAAAGGTAATAACCAGCTCCTGATCAAATCAGTATCAAATAATGAAAAAGATTGGAAATTTTTATTAAGCTGTGGAGATACCTCTTTAAAAATAGGGTTATATGATTTTATACAAATTGATAACCAGGTAACTAAATATACGAACTTTCTGGTTACGGGTGGGTTTTGCATAACAAATACAGAAGATGCTTTTAAGGTTGAATTTCCTAATGAAAATAATTCAGACCTGACTAGTGTTTATAATTATAATGATTTTCAATATGTATGGACGATACCAAAATTGGAACTTACACCAGCTAATCCAAATGCTATGGCCTATTGGGGTGCATACAATAATTTTAATTATCATGCAGCAGGTCTGGCATGGGCAATAGCTGAATTAGGTAAAATGACTGATGTAAAAGCCTATAAAAATTATGCCCGTAATTATTGCAATTTTATCATTAATAACAGACCTTTTATCACCAATCAGGTAAAAAACTTTTGGCAAACCAATTGCCTGGATTTTATGATGGTAAATACCCCATTACTTGATTTCACTTCAGCAACAGCAATGCCCTTCCTGTTCCAGTTATCTGAAGATTCAACATTTAATGAAAGATCAGCCTATTCAACATTTTACGAAGAAATAAAACAGTATATATTTCATCAGCAGGTAAGGCTGCCTGAAGGGAATTTTACCAGAAAAACACCCGAAATATATACAACCTGGGTAGATGATATGTTTATGGGGTTACCTTTTGTAATACATAGTACTGAATTAACTTCAGATGCAGCAGAAAAGAAAAGTATACAGGATGATGCTGCAAGTCAGGTGATTGCTTTTACTAACATATTATTAGATAAAAAGGATTCACTTTTTCATCATGCAAAAATGAGTGCGCATCCTGAAATACAGTTCCCTTATTGGCTCCGCGCAAATGGTTGGGGGTTATGGGCAATTACTGAAGTCTTAAAAGGTTTACCTAAAAATCATGTTTACTATCCGGCAATTCTGAAAATTTATAAAGCGAATGTGGAAGCATTGCTAAAGCACCAGGATAAAAATGGGTTATGGCATAATATCATCAATATTCCTTCTTCCCGGGTCGAAACATCTGGCTCAGCAATTATAACACTTGCTATTGCCCGCGGTATCAATGAAGGATGGCTGGATAAGGACAGATACAGACCTATCGCAATTAATGCCTGGAATGCTGTTAGTAAAAAAATTGAACCAGATGGTGAAGTTGAGGATATAATTGTTGGAAGTATGACTAATCAGGATTATCATTATTATGAAAATCAACCATTAGTAAAAAATGATAGTCATGGAATGTTTTGTGTCATGATGTGCGGCTTGGAAATGTCTAAACTTTTAACTAACTAATATAAATAATATTTAAATATTCATTATTTTTCAATCCTGAACCAATCCACATCTGAATACCCTGTTTCATAAGTAACACCTCTCCTTATTGCAAATAAACCAACCTTTGCTCCAACCCATTTTCCTTTTCTGGCAGCAAAAGGTTCCCCAACTTTAATATATTTTACCCCATCCTGACTGAAACTGAAAATGCACTTTGCATTTCCTTTTTTGCAGTTTTCTGAAGTATTAAAAAGTTGGTAATCTGGGTCGTTTTCAGGCACATTGGTTACTTCAACTTTAAAATACAATGCATTTGTATTTACCGGAATTGGATTACTTTTTATTTCCGGTTTTCCATGTTCAGCATCATAACACCTGGTCTGGGAAACAAATAGCCCTTTCTCCGTTTTTTTAATTGAAACATAGGCATAATCAATGCCGGTTATAATTAAGCCGGTTTCTTCATCATAGGTATGGGGTGTAAAAGTAATTTTAGTAATGGCAGTAAAATTGGGAGCAGGAAATTTCTGTGTAAGAATATTGGGAACATCCCAGAAGTTTTGAACACTGTCTGGAAGTGGAACATTAAAGAGTCTTAAAAAACCATAATTAATACCTGCCGGGAATGCAAAATTATTTCCTGCATTGGCTTCCCACTGCCACTGGAGGCCTATTTGATTGGAATTGAATTCATCACTCTCCTGTGGCGTTTGTAAAGGGTAGGTTTTACCTACATCAGGTTTTCTGAATACATCTACAGGCTCACCAATACCATTCCCATCAGGATCAATACCAATTACAGGCCATCCTTTTTCCCATTTTACAGGTTCCAGGTGCACAATCCTGCCATAAGCATCTTTATCCTGAAAATGAATAAACCAGGTTTCTCCGGTCTGGGTTTCAACAAGCCCTCCCTGGTGTGGGCCATTAGTTTGGCTCTTCCCTTTTTCCAGCACCTTTCTAACCTCATAAGGACCATCAATATGTTTACTGCGTAATGCAATCTGCCAACCCTGCCCTACCCCACCGGCAGGTGCCAGTATATAATAGTAACCATTATGTTTATATAATTTAGGCCCTTCCACAGTAGGGTGCTGGTCATGCCCATCAAAAACAAGCGCTCCTTCATTCAGTAATTTTGTACCGTCAGGGGCCATTTGGTTCAGAATTAAAATACTTTTAATACCGCTTCTGCTGGCAGCCATCCCATTTATTAAATATGCTTTTCCATTATCATCCCAAAACGGGCATGGATCAATCCACCCTTTTGCTTTTTTAATAAGCAGGGGTTCGCTCCAGGGCCCCGTTATTTTTTTTGCTTTTACCATATAAATTCCTATATCAGGATTAGGATAAAAGATATAAAAAATACCAGAATGATAACGGATGGAAGGTGCCCAAACTCCTCCTCCATGCTGTACTTTATGATAATGATCGTAAGGTGGCTGCTTTAAAAAAACATGCCCTATAATTGTCCAGTTAACCAGGTCTTTCGAATGTAAAATGGGTAAGCCGGGCACATAATTGAAACTGGATGAAGTTAAATAATAATCATCCCCCACCCTGATCACATCAGGGTCACTATAGTCTGCATGAATAATAGGATTCCTGTATGTGCCATTCTCATTATCCGCTTTCCAGACAGAGGATACATTTGAATGCTGGGCAAATAATTTACTGCCTATTAGAAAAACTACAAATATTTTTTTAACCTGCATACGATATTTTTAACTTACTGCTTTTGATATTGCAATGTCAGCTTTTTACCTGGGGCTTTTATCTTTTATAAACAAAGGTTCATATTCAAACCAATTAAAATCTGCAGGGCATCTGGCATTTTCCCCATTTCCTGTGGCATAGATACCTAATACAACCCCATTGTACCCACCACTCACTTCCGTTCCCAGGAATCGGGTATTTAATATGCCTGCCTGCTGAAATTTTTCTTCCTTTTGTTTATAGGAAAAAGTATAATTTCGTTTATCTCCAGATACTTTCAAAACAACATCGCCTGCTTTTAATACAGTTTGGCTTACAATTTGCTGCAGAGAGTCCAAAGTATATCTCAGGCATAAGATACGCGTTTCCCCTTTTCGTTGTACATAAAAATCATAATGAAAACGATTATCCATCATAACGGTCAGCCCTGCTTCTTCATTCGCTTTCAGGGGGTCAAAAGAAAGTAGTGTGGAAGCTGAAAAGTTAAAATGCTGTTGCCGCCTGGCAAGGAATGCCGGTGAGGCCTGGTCAAAAAGGGAATATACATTTCCTTGTAAACGCAGCCAGCCATGCCTGGATTGAATAGAATAGTTCGCCGAATCGGGGTTGCGCAAATAGATCCATTCCAACCCTGGCATTTCAGTAAAATGGGTAACAACAGCATTTTGGAAAGGAACCGGCTGATCTGATTGATAATTTGGTGGCAACTGATGGATAATCGCTTCTTCCTGCCCGTTTTTATTCACCCTCGGCCATTCATCTTTCTTCCATTCAACAGGAGCAAGACAGGTCTCCCTTCCTATAAAATGTATGCCATCAATTGCGGGCCTGAATGCAAGGTGTACCATCCACCAGCTGCTGTCCGGTGCCTGAACCAGGTCTGCATGGCCAGTTCCTTGTATAACACTGTAAGACATCCTGTTGGTAAGAATGGGATTATATGGACAGGATTCATAAGGGCCCCAGATAGTTCTGCTCCTTCCAATAGCAACCGTGTGGCCATAAGAGGTTCCTCCTTCCGCTGTGAGTAAATAGTAATACCCGTCTTTTTTGTACATATGTGGCCCTTCTACATAACTGCCACCACTGCCTTTCCAAATCTGTTGTATGGCACTGATTCTTTTGCCTGTTTTCAAATCAATCTCACTCTGATAAATGGCACGCTCATCGGTAGATTGGGTGCCCCGGTTCGAAATAAAATAAGTTTTGCCATCCTCATCAAAAAATAAGGAGGGGTCAATCCCATTTTGTTCATAGGGTACTGGCTCACTCCAGGGTCCGGCAGGATTAGTACTATGCACATAGAAATTATGGTAACCTTTATTTCCGCTCACATTGGTTACCACTATATAAAATTCTCCCTGATGAAAACGGATTGTGGGTGCATAAATTCCATTACTGGGTTTTGTATTGGTTAATGGCAATTGTGAAGCCCTGTTCAATACATTCCCGATCTGTTTCCAGTGTATGAGGTCTTTGCTGGTCCAAATGGGTATTCCGGGAAAATATTCAAAAGAACTGTTCACCAGAAAATAATCATCCCCTGCCCTGCAAATACTGGGATCTGGATAAAATCCGGGAATTACCGGATTTTGATAGGATTGTGCAGAAGCAAAAAAAATAAATGCAATGAATATACTAAAAACGATTCCCTTTTTACTAAACTTCATTTTTTCAATTTTAAATTCAATTTATAATTTGCAACAAACCATATAGACAAAACTTAAAGCTGGAGGAAAGCTTTAGATTCTGCTTGTACATATTTTCTCAGGGGGCAGCGATGCAGGTCTAAAATACCTGCAGCTACCAGGCTGGCATTTAATAGTGCACCTGCTTCAGTGGTATGAACATGGTCTTTGGCTATATGGTATTGGGTGCTAACCTTATCCAGGCCTGCTTTATCATAAATATCCGCTATCCTGTTATTAAGGTCAATTTGATATACTTTCTCTTTTTGGGCTACGGCCAACGCCCAGGACGCAAAACCTTCTTCACCTCTGATTAATTTACCAGCTTTCCATTCATTTTTAGGAATAGTAGAACAAATAATAACCGATACTCCCTTTTCCCTGGCTACCCTGATATATTGCTGTAGATACCAACCAAAACTATATACCGTTTCATATTGATGGGTAACTTTATTATATATATGTACGCTGCTATCCCCAATTCCCCTGAGCGTTCCTCTGGCTCTTGAACTATCATCAATAAGGCCTTGGTCATTCAACCCAAACTGAATAATTAAATAATCCCCCTTATGGAGTTTAGCACTTACTGTATCCCACATGCCTTTTTTGTTAATTTTTTTATCCCATATGCCACCGGTGTAGAAAGTCCTTGCACTGGTTCCACCCTGTGCATAATTTTTAATGGAAATTTTAGTGGTGTCAAAAAAACGGCAGAGGTATTTACCCCAACCCCATAGTCCATTGTTGCCGGATCCATCATCAACTGTGGAATCTCCTATCAAATATACAACCGGTTTTGAGGAATGCTTAAAATTCCAGGCTGATAAAACAACAGTCAGAAAGAAAACTATCCATATTTTTTTTGTGAGTTTCATTTTTTATTAATTTAATTTTGAATGTGAAAATTTATCCACCTAAGCTGTAGTTTAAACCCCGGGGAAATTTATAAGAGATGGTTTCCCTTTTGAAATAATGCCCATTCGATTGAAAAGGGCAGTTCCTGGTTTAATTTTTTATTATTTTTTGGTTAATGATTTTACCATTTCTATAAGTTGCATAAACTGTTTCGTTACCGGATGACCTTAATTTAAAATTAGCATTCCAATTTGATGGAAAACAGGGGAATAGTATAGGCTGCCGGTTGCATTCCTGCAAAACCATTAACTGCAGGGCTTTGATAATTACACCTCCATGGTCCATATCAGGGCCATAATCATGCCCTGGCCCCAAAAAGCCAATAAACCTGAAATTATTATTTTTCTGATCGATGGCATTGCTGTAAGTACAACTATTTACCAGTTCAATTTTTGCATCCTCTATTTTGCCAAGTAAAGCGGCTGATAACAGATCATGATGCCAGCACCCTACTCGCTTATTGATTCGTTCATCAAAAGTATTCATGGCAATAACTAATCCAGGTTTGTTAAGCCCATACAAACGAAATGGGAAAATAGGGTACAATTCTGGATTTTCTGTATTGTGTCTGATTGCATCACTAGTCTGGGAAGCCAGAATAACAGGCTTATTATTTTTAACCCCAATTGGAATATCCGGGGCAATTGATAGATATTCATGCCATTGTTTTTCGTAATCTTTAATTAAATAATGGGGTAATTCCAATAAGCGTTGCAACACGTATCTGTAACCAGCAATTTCAGAAGAAGGATTTTTAACTTTCCAGAAAGTTTCCATGGCATTAGCTGGTTCAAAAATAAGTTTGCCGGTATTATCTTTTTTAAACCTGTTTGTATAAAACCTTAAACCATCATTCGCTATCGGTATCACTGTTTTCTGTAAAAAATTGCAATCACCGGTATAATCATAATAATCAAGCATCATGGCACTGAATTCCATAATCTGTGAAAAATAATGAAACCCATAACTTCCCGGACTTTTATCTATTCCGTTTGGCAATCCTCCCCAAAATGGCTGCTGTTCCCCAAAAATCAATGCATCAAACCCATATAGTTGCTTTACAATTTCTTTATTCAGCTTTATTTGATTGATATATAACCGGAAAAATGGCATCATCATCTCAAAATCACCTGCAGCAAGCATTGGCCAAAATTGGTGCCTGGTGTTTTGAAACCAGAACCGGCCTCCCCAACTCCTGTAATCACCATTTACAGGAACTGGTACGTTTATCCCGTTTTTTTTAATCAGTAAAGTATCATCCATGGTAAACAATGACCCGTTGAATTTTGAAGGAAAAGTACCCCTGCTTCCACAAGCATACATATAGCGTTGTAAATTATATGTTCTGCTAACCAATTCCGCTTCTTTATCTCCATCCAAAAAAATCCAGCTCCTTTGCCAGAATTGCTCCCACCAGTTTTCATGCAAATGCTTCACCGTTTCTAAGTGCGTAAAAGAGGGGATGAATTTTTTTGTTTGCTCCAGCCATTGCCCGGCATCATTTTCTGTGCCTGTATAACATATTGCTGAAATAATTTGATGGTTTTTGGGTTTAGTTGAAACTAATGAAATGGATGATTGATTCTTAAAACCATCGCCAGTAACAATTGCCCCAAATTTTAAGTTTTTTAAAGCAGCTGTATTTTTATTGTTATTTTGATATAACCAGGCAATATCACTGGTTTGGTATTCAAATATACTGTCATGATGCAGTTTGCTTTTTAATAAGGTATCTTTTAAAGCCATTACTTCATCACTTCTTAAAGATTCAAAATGGATGGATATACTGTTTGCCACCCGGCTGCTGCTTTCAATATAAATTACAGGATGATTGGCATCCACCCATACAAAGATGGTTTCATCACCTGCTTTTATTTCAACTTCTCCTTTAGTAAGCAATAAAGTTTGCAGAAATGGCAATCCTTTTTGAAATGGGTTATTAGAGAAATGAATCCTTAAGCGGCCTAATTTTAAAATTCCTTCATTACCAAAAACATCTTCACTCCATGCATCGGTTTTGGAAATATACATCATTAAATCACCGTTTTCTTCTGCCCAAACATTGATACCAATATCGCCATTTCCTAATGGCATGGAACCTTTACTGTTAAAGCTGGGTGTATTCCAGCTTACAGCATAAGATTCAATTTTACTTAAAATAGCTGTCACATTTTCTTCTTGTGCAACTGACAAAATAAAGTGGGTTATGAAAATAAAAAAAATGAATATTATTTTTTTCATGTTTATAACTTATTGTTTAAAATCCTAACTTTCTTTGTGGTGTCTGCTAGTACAATATGGTACTGGTTATTTTTAAGCTCCAGAAAAAGATCTGTGGGTGCATTTAAATTTAAAATAATTTTCCCGTTTTTCTGTAATTCCATAAAACCGGTTGCAGCCAATTTCTGAACCCTTCCATCAGTATTAATTTTTATTGCTGCCAATCCTTTATATCTCCCGGTATATTGGTCTCCTTGCTGGGAAAAAGAAAATGCAGCAGTTTTTCCGGAATGAATGGATTCAATATTGGTAAAAGTATAAGAACTGTCTTCATTCATTACCCCATCATTGATTTCATTTTTAGGTATGTCGGCTTTTTCAATTGCATTTAAAACATTCTTATCCTGGAAACTCTTCTCCTTTATAGCACTCCAGCGTTGTTCAATATTGGCACCATCAAATCCATTTGTTACATCCCCTTCCAGCATAAGTTTCCCTCCTCTTTTTACATAATTTTCAAAAAAGGAAAGGGTGGATGCTGTAGCATATTGGGGATATAGAAAAAGAATAGCATCAAATACATGGCCCTGTAATACTGGTTTACCATCAAAGCGGGTGGTTAACCTTCCATCCGCTATCACATCAGTGGGCACAAGTGCATCCAGGTATCCCGAACTCCAAATCCCTGCCGCTTTTTCCTCAATATTCAAACCTTCATGAATATCATTTATACTTCTGGCCTGCTCATCCGGATACCAGTTTAACTGTGCTTCCATTCCAAACACAACTAATAAATGTATTTTCGGAAAGGAGGGATTAAAGCAGTTCAATAACCGGGCAGCATTTTCTACTTTACTGATCTGTACAAGTGCCGAATCACTTTCTATACTTACCCCCCAATGCTGAACATCATTAATGGCATGGTAATGCGTTCGTATCCCATACCTCAAATCAGTTAAAGCTTTTGTCCATATATTTTCAAGGCTTTTATCATAATACATATTATAGATTGCATTCATTGGATAACTCATGCCTATTCCCATCTGTGTTACTGTGGGAGTCTTTTCATCGGTTTGGCCATAATCCCTTTTTACATTCCACCAGTTTAATCCGGTCTGCCATATTTCATCCCCATCCAAATAGTTATGATGCGTATTGTGCAAACCAATAAAGGTATTCTTCCCAAAAAAATGTTTGCCACTGTCATAAATAATTCTTTCAATATTCAGGGTACCTGAGCGTAAAATATCAAAATATGCATTGATGGCTCTCATTCTTACAGCAGGTATACCCTCCGGTGCATAACGCATGTTAAAAAGTACGGTTTCCAAATCTTCCCCGGTTTTTTTTTGAAATTGGGATGCCATACTTAATGAGTAACTTCTTTCCCTGAAAATTTCATTTGTCTTTTTCAATTCCCAGGTGGTTGACACTCTAAGGTTTGTATATTCATCCAAACCAACACCATCAAATGGAATATCGGAATAGGCTCTTAAAATATCTATTAAATTATTTTTGGCAGCTTCACTATGGTTACTGGTAAAATTATAATAATGCTGTGTGAGAATATACGCAGTATATCCTTTCAAATCATTACCACAATTAATTTTTACTGAAACAGATTTTTTATCACTTTCAGCCTTGCATAAATAAGTGATATCTTTTAATGTTGTTGCATCATAATATCCCTCACTGACTTTTTTAAATGCAAGTACTTTAAATAAATCGCTTTTGATCAGCAATTTAATGTCTCTTGCATGTTTTGAAAGGGTAGAATATTCAGCAAACCCATTATCGTCAAGTGCTACTTCTCCTTCCTGAATTAAACGCTCTGTATTTTCAATTGAAACATTTCCCCTTTTCTCCCATAATTGCAATCCAATTTTAAGCCCCTTCTGATGGGCATACGCAACCAGTTTAGCAAAAACAGGATGCATGGTTTTACTATCATAAAAGTCTACACCATTTCGTGCAGTAATAAATAACAGAGTGAACTTTCCAAATGATGCAAGTGTATCAATTTTCCTTTTATAAGAAGCTTCATTGAGCATTTCTTTATTAAAAAACCAATAAGCAATCTCAGGATGATGTGTATTTTCAAATTCTTTAATATATTCAACCTTTGTATTTCCTTGCTGAGCTGCTGTTTTTACTACTACATTCAGTAGTAAAAAAAAACTTATAATCATAAATAACTTCATAATGGATTTCCGTTTATAAATTAAGCCTTTATTAATTTGATTGTTTCCCAATTGTATCAGTTCTGTATACCTGAACAATATGTCTGTATTTATTAACTGAATAGTCCATCCCTTTTCCAAGATGATACGAAGGTGCCTGAAAAACAAAAGCATATGGTTTATATAAGCTGGGGCATACAGCATGATCCAGTGTTAGGTTCCGGTATAATTTCCAGTACCTGTCATATTTTTTTATAGAAAAATGAATGGCTTCATAATCATATTTTCCAGTTTTATCTCCTTTAAACCCCATTTCCATAATATGCCAGCCTTCAGCAATTATCTGATGTAGTAGTAATCCATAGGATGAAGAAACCCGGATAAAATCAAGATCAGCTTTTCCTGGCATATTTAACTTTTGTGCAAGTGCTGCTATTTTTCTCCAGATTGCAACACTTTCATATTTTTCTTTCACAGCGGTTTCTAGTAAATGCTGCCTGTCCAGTTTTTGGAAATAGGCATACAGGAATCCTTCACTGGGAAATTTTGATCCTGCTTCTGCTGCAGAATCAATACCAGATAAAAATTCATCCCGCATCCAGTACACCATATTACTGTCAAACGGTAATTTCAAACTGGCATGGCCGGTAATAACAGCTCTGGAAGAATACAGGGCAATCGCTCTGAAAATCTTCTTATTCTTACCTTTAATGCCATTTTCATCCATAAACCGATTAAATACCTGCGTTTCAGTTTGGCCTGTATTTGCTACCCAATTACTTAATACCCAGGCATTCAACTTACACCAAAACTCATTGCTGATATAGGGCCCTGCCCAACCTCCTCCCCTGCTCCAGCTCAGGATGCCGGCAATATTTTCATTTCCTTTTATATCTTTTAAACAGGCAAAATGAGGCTGTGGTTTGTTATGTGAATATTCCTCAAAACCATCAATAATTCCCTTCATAATATAATTCGGATAAGCCCCCTTGCCTTCATATTCGCGCTGACATTGCACTTCCACAATTTGTTGATGCTTACCTAATGTTAACGTAGGGTTGAAATCATTTGTCCGTTGAAAATCTCCTTTTGTATGCTTAATAGAAAAAATCAGATTAGGATGCGGTTCCACCTGGCTTGTTACTTTAAGGTAATAATCAGTATCATCGTGCATACCACCAAAACTCCAGGTCCTGTAAAATATTTTTTTATTTCTTTTGACACACACTTCTGCCCGTAGCAGTTGTAATAAATGAATATGGCTTGTAACTCCCTGAGTGATGGGGTTATTTCCTGTATGATAAGGTACATTCTGTGTATAAGTTTCACCTGTTCTTATTACAAGCCCATCAAGGTCTGGAAAAGTTTCAAAAAGTTCGTCCAGTAAAATCCGGTGTATTTCCACTGTTTTAGGCCTTTCCATTGAAATTTTTCCTTCCGCATCACATATTTCAGCATGATATAGTTTCACCAGTTTTTTGGGTAGTACAATCATATCCATAAAATAGTAGGCTTTAATTCCTGCACGATGTGCTTTCAGGATATTGTTTTTAATGCAGGCAGCTGCATTTTCCACCCATTTGGCTTCTTTACTTCCTAAAGGAAAAATATCTGGATTAAGTGTCTTAAATGTTATGGCTGCACTTGGAAAAATAAAGTCATTGAAAACGATACCTGTATATCCGCATTGCTTTAGGTAATTGGGGTCATTGAAACGGGAATGGGTCAGCTCTTCACCAGGGTTATTATGTACCATATCTAAAATATAGATAGGTTTTTGCTGCGAAAATAGATTCGTATTGGCAAAAACTACCAGAACAAAATTCAGGATATAGCATATTCGGAACATAGTAAGGATAAGCTTTTAATTTCTAATTGGCATTTGAAGGTTTTTCTATCGTTAAACCCGCAAATTCATCAAAAAAAAGCTTAGTTAATGTAATTCATGATTTTTATTTACGCAACCGGTTGATAAGAAAGATGAACTGATCCGGTCAGGAATCAATTTAATTATATTGTGGTCTAAACAATTAATTTTTTTACAATCCAGTAAGTGGAAAAGGCAATGAGTGCAGAAATCAGAAAGGCCCATTTTAAGTTTAATGCATGGGAAATAAACCCTACGATGGGTGGGCCAGTTAAAAAACCAAGGTAACTTATAATAGAAATAGTTGCTATTGCAGCTCCGGTGGGCAGGTTAGAAATTTTAGGCGTTATTCCCATGATTAATGGAATATTACAGGAAACCCCTAACCCAATTAATACAAATCCAAAACATACAGAAATGAGGTGTGGCAAAAGAATTGCAAAGAAAAAGCCGGAAGTAATAAGTATACTGCTTATCTGAAGTAAAGATTTTACTCCCACGATATGAACTATCCAATCTCCTAAAAACCTGCCTATTAACATAGCGGTCAAATAAAAAACATACCCGGTGATAACCATAGAACCGCTCATCTGCAATATCTTACTAAAATAAACACCGCTCCAGTCACTCATAGTGCCTTCGCAAACCATACTTACAAAACCCACAAAACCAAGTTTTATTAAAGAAGGGTCCGGCCATAAAAAAGAAGGTTTCGTAGCTGTCTTTTTTTTATCTTCCGGAAGCGCAAAAGGAAATAATGCAAAAATGAGTAGCATAGAAAAAGCGGAAACAATTAAAAAATGATTAACCAGTGTTATAGAAGCAGAAATAAATAAAAAGCTGGTACCTGCACCTGATAAAGCTGCTAAACTCCAGATTCCATGAAAGGTAGTGATGATAGATTTGTTAAAATAAGACTGAACTCCTATCGCCTGAGTGTTAATTGAAATATTAAAAAAATTTCTTGAAGCACCAAAGAGAAAAAGTATAATTCCCATTTCTGCAATACTGGAAACAGTACCCAATATATACAAAAGAATAGTATAAATTACCGCACTCACTAACATTACATATTGGCTACGGGTTTTTGTGAGTAAAATCCCTGCAAGTGGCATAGTACTGATAAGGCCTGCAGGTAGGGCGGCAAGAACAGTACCCAGCTCTGCATCATTCATATGCAATTGTTTCTGCAAAGTGGGAATTCTGGAAGTCCATGTGGCAAAATTAAAACCCGAAATAAAAAAAAATACACTGACTGAAAACCGCATGAATGCGGGGGTATGCCTAACATTTTGCTTTTTAAAATGAAATATCATTAAGCTAAATTTAATAAAAATAGCATCATCAGTTGAAAATAATATTTCATTATTTAATCAACTATTTTTTCTGTCCTGGTTAACATGCCATCTGCATTAATACCTTCCACTATTATTCGCAACCTTTTACTGATATCATTATTATAAAATTCTATGCTTATTTTTTTATTATTTGCATTCATAAAGAGAGAAGGATTCCAGTATAAAGTGGTGCGGGTATCAGGAGTGAAATTTGGGGCAGTACCCGAATAATCAGGTGAAAAAAACTGTTTATATGCTGAATAGCCCTCAAGTAATTGAGAGTTTAATCCCCTCCCCGGCATAGGCTTAATATCCCCTCCCTTTCCGGTATACATGGCAATCGCACCACCTGCACCACCGCCGAATGCGCCGAAAAATGGAGGCTTGAATACTTTAACATAAGCTATATCAGTCAAGGGTATAGTACTGGCAGTCCTGATATCTATTCCAATTTCATCCAGATATAAAGACAGGGATACTCCCCTCCAGCTTAAGTGCCAGCCATTTAATCCTCCCACCTGCATAATCTGCAAACCGGGTATCATTCCCAGCAGGTAATCAAATACAGAATATTTAAATTGCGCCCTTGTGTCATGCACAAGATCAAACTGATAGGCGTCACCTCCGGAAAATAATCCGGTGGCATATTTCTCATCTAAAATATCTACTGGCTTTGGCTTTTTTCCCACAACCACCACATCCTTTAAAGTAGTATTTTGCATTAGTTTTTGAAGTTCAGCCTGTTTAAAAATGAAATACTGCAAACTTTCCATTTGTTCTTTCTCATCAGAGGTACCTAATACTGAAGGAAAATAATGCTTATCCATTCCACTATATTGTGGTGTTATAAAGCCATTCTGAAAACTAAGGACAGACCTGTTCTCTAATTTTCTTGTTCCCAGGTATTTATAATAAACATGTAAAGTATCATAGAATATCACCCCACGCTGACTGAAAGAGCCATCTGCTCGTACAGGTAGCATTAAACTTTGTTTACTGCTGTCCTTTGCCTGAAGAATTAATAAAACTTTTTGATCTGGGGGTATTTTTATATTGGAAGAGGTATAGGCTTTACCTTTAATCTCAATATAATCACTGTCTCTCAGATTGGGCATTACTGGGCCGGTGCCACTGAACGCATCTTTCCAGTTAAACCTCCTCCAGCCATGTGTTAAAAGTACAAGGTCCAATTGTTGGATAAGGCTGTCTGACTCATTTTCAAAATAATAAGAGGGATGATGAATATACCCCCTGATATCATCACACAAAAGAAATTGTGATACAATATTATTTTTTTCAACTGGGAGGTCAGCATCAGTAACAGCCAGTGATAAATTAGAGAAACTCGTGTCTGAAACAGCAATCTCTATTCTATTTCTACCTTTTTTATCAAGGTTTTTCTCTTCCATATTAACATCAGTGATAAATTCATGGTGATGGTTATTGATAAAGACAACCCGCTCTGCTACTGGCAACCAATCACTGTTAAATAATGTAATCTGCATTACACCTGTTGGAATATCACCGGTTGGTATCTCTGCAACTCCAGCTGACCCCAATTCCAGATGTAATTTTGAAAAATATACGAGCCTTTGGGCAAAATGTGCTGCAATATATACGATCTTTAAATTGTCACTGGCATGCTTTGTTTTACTGATTACGACCAATGTTTTGGAAGAAAATGGCTGTACAAGCAAATTCACCCCCTCCGGTCTGGCTGAAGGTAATTCGCTTAAATAAGATTTACCATAAGCATCCATCCATTCAGCAGTATACTTTTCATTTTGCTTAACTTCAATATTGAAACTTCCCATGCCATCATGAATAGAAGCAAATGAATCTATAATATTTCCTGCAGTATTGCGTATTATTCCTTTTATAGCAACGGGTAAACCTGATTGGTCAGCAGCTAAAAAACCAACCCTGCAAACCAGCCCCTCCATAAGGTCTCCGCCCTCAGGAAAAAAACGAAGCGTAGATATTGGCGAAGTTACTTTAGGTATTAACTTTTGGGGCTGTACAACTACAATATCTTTATAAAACTGAAATGCTGAATCAAAATTAAGCATCCACTTGGTATAGGCATGAACATGTATATAAGAACTCTTATATCCCAAAGGAATTTCAAAATGGCCATTTGCAGAAGACTGGTAAACCGGAGCTATAAAATGTTTTAAAAGTTTCCCTTCCCCATCAAAAAAGTCAATATAAAAATTCATGCTCAGATTTGAAATTTCTGTGCCGTTAAGAATATACGATTTAAACCAGATTGTTTCCCCTTGTTGGTAAAGGTATTTATCAAACTGCAGGTATAGTTTCTCTGGCTGATATTTCTCGCTGTATAGCTGAAGTATGGAATCAATTTTATGGGATTGGCCAATTGTATATTGAACCGTAACTAAAAACAAGATTAAAAAAGTTAGCTTTTTCATGATTGCTTAAATGATTGGTATGGGCTTTACAACCCTCTATCTTTAATGGCGTGGTATCTGTTCTCAAAGGGCTTGCAGTCAATCCTTCACGATTAAATAAATTCCCACTTGCTTTCTTTCGTGGTATCCGGGCAAATAAAAATATAAGGGCCTATTTATTTATAGTTTTACTGATGTAATTCTTTTTTCCTTGCCATTAACATGTAACAAGGTTTTATGTGGCACTTTTGAAGCAATTCGATAATGAATAATTGCTCCATTTTCCCAGTTAAAATCAACAGTAAATCCACCTCTTGCCTTTAACCCCTTTACATATCCGCTTTTCCATGCATCTGGCAGTGCAGGCAATAAATAAATTGCTTCATCAGTTGATTGCAATAACATTTCTGCAACAGCAGCAGTTCCACCAAAATTTCCATCAATTTGAAAAGGAGGATGAGCATCTAAAAGATTAGGATAAGTACCTCCCCCACCGGCATAATTAATCACAGTACCATCAGGTTCTTTCAGCTTTAAAAGTTCTCTGTACATTTTATATGCATGATTACCATCTCTTAATCTTGCCCATAGATTTATGCGCCAGCCTTTGCTCCATCCGGTAGTTTCATCACCTTTTATTTCCAATGTTCGTTTACAGGCGGCAGCTAAATCTGGTGTTTTATCAACTGAAATATGCTGTCCGGGAAATAAACCAATTAAATGAGATTGATGGCGATGTTTTATTTCAGGGTCCTTCCAATCGTAATACCATTCCTGCAAATTTCCTGCAGCACCAATATGATATGGATGCAGCTTTGCTAATGCTTCTTCCAATGATTGCACAAAGGGTTGATCAGTATCTAAAATTTTAGCAGCTTTAATGGTTCGTATAAAACATTCTTTGATAATGGCTAAGTCTGCAGTGCCTCCGTATAAAACAGAACCTTTAAATCCGTCTTTTGTCAGGTAAGAATTCTCAGGCGATGTTGATGGCGATGTAATTAAATGCCCATCCTTATCTTTTACTAAAAATGCTAAACAAAATTGTGCTGCACCTTTTAATATTGGATAAGCCTTGGTTCGAAGAAAATTGGTGTCTTGCGTAAATGTATAATGTTCCCACAAATGCATACTTAACCATGCTCCACCCATGCTGAAGTTTGACCATTGCGGATTGCCCTTCCCCTCTCCAACAGGGTTGCTCATGGCCCATATATCAGAATTATGTGCAGCCATCCAACCATTAAGGTTATAATAATTTTTTGCTGTAACAGCCCCTGTTTTTGAAATATTTTCTATCAATTCTAACAATGGAGTATGCAGTTCTGATAAATTGGTAATTTCTGCTGGCCAATAATTTTCCTCTGCATTAATATTGATGGTATAGTTCGAATTCCAGGGTGGACGAACATGGTAATTCCAGATACCCTGTAAATTAGCTGGTACTGCTTTGGTTCGGGAACTGCTGATTAATAAATATCTTCCAAAGTTAAAATACAATGCTTCCAATTGTTTATCCGAAGCTCCATTTGCATAACGTTGTAACCGTTCATCAGTGGCTAATTGAATAAAAGAATCTTTTCCTAAGTTTATTTGTACCCGGTTAAAAAATTGCTGATAATCTTTTTCATGCACCGTTTTCAGTTGAGTATAATTTTTTACAAAAGCCTTGTTTAATTGGGTGGCAGCAATAGTTTTGTAAGGTTTACCTTCTGTTACAGGATCTTTATCGTACCCATTAAAACTGGTTGCAAGAGAAACAAAAATAATGGCTTCGGTTGACGATTGAATAGCAATAGATGAATCTGTATTCAGAAGTTTTCCATCAACTAATTTTATTTTTACTAAAGTACTGAAATGAATTCCTCTTGTTGAATCGAAAAAAATATTTCCAGGGTTACCTCCAACAGATGCATCCTGTTGATAAGGTGCATAGCCATTTACAGAGAGTTCTTGATACGTATTTGACTGAAACGCAAATTGCAGCACACTGTTAAAACCGATACTAAAATTTAATGCAGATTTTTTATCAGCTTTTAAACGAATGATAAATATTTTGTCAGGATTAGAAACAAAATATTCTCTGGTATAATGAACACCACTTGCTGTATAACTTACCTGAGATATAGCATTATCAAGGTTCAAATCACGATAATAATTTTGTACAACAGAATCATGATTAAAATGCAAATACAAAGTTCCTAATGCCATATAAGATTGGCTGAAATTTCCCTGCAGCTTTTTAACCAGTTCCTGTGCAGAACGATAATCTTCTTTTGCCAGTGCTTCTCTTACAACTGGTAAATATTTGTACTTACCAGTATCAACTTTTGTGTTAATGGGTTCGCCCGACCAAAGTGTTGCATCGTTCAAATAAACTTTTTCAGTTGTAATTCCACCAAATACACTTGCTCCTTGCGTTCCGTTTCCTAAAACCAAGCTCTCTTCAAATGCTTTTGCCGGCTGTTTATACCACAATATTTTATCTTCTTGTTGTGCAGCTATTTGTTCAATCAAAACAAACAAAAAAAATGATACGATTGCCTTTTTCATAATATGATTACCTGAATACTATAATTCAATAGCCTTAATAATTTATTTACACCATGCAATTTTTTCTCCATCCCTGTTCACAATCACTTTTGTTCTGTTAGTAGCATCAGTACTAAAATACAGCACATCCTTTTGACCGTCCTTCCAGGTAATAGTTGTTTGATTGCCTGCGGTTGAAACAGCAGGTAATGCTTCACCATATCTGAATGGAATTAACAATATCCGGTAATTAGCCTTGGCAGCTTGTGTGTTAATCGCCAAACGGTCGTAATAAGTAGCCTTTGTTACAGCCTTGTTTTGATTGGCGGGGCCTTGCTCAGTGCTTACTTGCATCAATGGCATATTCAAAGCACCTTCCTGATCAGCATTTACAGAACAAATCAATAACAATGGATCACCCTTTGAAGGTGAAATCAATGGTTTTGCTGTGGTACTTTTATCATCATATTTACCATACGCCAATACTATCTGGTTACCTTGTAATCCCTTAAATTCAGCCTGCCAAACTCCTCCGTTCAGCATGGCAGTCCACTGAAATAAATGAGATTGGCCATCTTTTTTCAAATCATCAATCACAAGCCCGTAAGCATGTTTTCCACGAACCAATCCTACTGAACGATATACATATTCCATCGGATTGAATTTTGAACGCGATGTTGCTATATAATTAGAATAAGTGTAAGTTGACCACCATGGACGCATTTTATAACGGGAAGTTCCGGCAAATGTTTTCAGGTTTTGTTCCGAAGGGTCGAGTTCCCATCCAAGGTTCCCTAGTTTTTGTCCCCAATCTTGCCCTGGTTGAGTTTGCCAACGGTAAGTATAGGAGTTGGTTAAATCGGCACTTGCAAAACTACCCTTTTTTGAAGTGGCATCGCCAATGTAAGTGGCTGCAGCCTGATAGCCGGTACCCAACCCGCCATTTCCATCAGGTTCCGAATTGCCATCCACCAATACCTGATTGTGGTATTTACCAGCATATACCTGATTGAAAGGACTCTCTGTTATCCAATTCACACCCAAAGCAGAAAAATGAAACATTCCCGCATCAGCATGGTGGTGGCCGGCACCCAGGTAATGATCGGGTCGTACCATCATATTTATCCAGGTAGCATCAGTACTATTATCAGTCCTGCTGGAAAAAACACCGTGTGTAGATGCGTTAAAATCCAATGGAACATTTGTTTCTGCTCTTGTTGTTAATTTAAAGTCTGAATCATACAAAAAGCCGTGTACAAAACCCGGGTACATTGGGCTTGGCATACGAAGGCGTGGCAACTTTGCAACTTCATAACGGTATCTTTCAGGATTAAAATCTTTAAATATCCATGCACGGTCGCTTTCATCTTCCTTATTACCAGAAACGGAAGGCTGCGAAAGGAGATAATCGGCACAAAGGTTATCAGGATAAAAAGCCTTGTACTCATCAATGGTTTCAAGAGAGAAATGTTGTTGGCTGAAAGGAACATATTGCGTACCACTGTTAACGACAACTTTGCCATCAGGTGAAGTCATTTGAACCTGCCCCTGTAATAATTTTCTTACGTGCGGATGTCCCCATAAATTCAATCCACGGCGTGCCAGAGTAATCATCGACAAAGTATGGAATTGGCAACCACCTGGTGTTTTGCCATTGCTTTCATAAATTACTCCATTATCGTCAATACCCCATTCGCAAAATGCACGAACGGTTTCGCAGTTGCTTTCATAAGACTCTTTATCAAAACCTTCCAGTCCTTCAATAGCAGTTACTGCCAGAAAATTAGGCAAGTCCCAGGAAACCCAATTGATATCCCGGAATCTTATTGCCCCATCCTGGCCATATGCACGGCGGCCATAAGTAGCCTTGGCAATGATACGGCGCATGATGTCTTTTTCTTCTACAGTCATCCATTTACCTGCAAAGTCTAAACTCAATCCAAGATTCATTTGCGCTACTATTCCATGTATATTGCGCCAGGCAGTGTTGGCACCATTGCCACCAACATTGGCAATTGTCCCATCAGGCCGGGTATAACAGGTACCAAATTCAGATTCACTTACAGCATTCCATTCATCAATCAAAGGCTCACGCAATTTGAAGTAGTTGGCAATGGCTGTAGCTGCCATCTTGCCGTGAATATCATCATGCATAAGCAAACAATACAATGCCATATCAGTTAAACACTCAGGTACATAAGCAACGTGCGAATTGTGTATGCCCGCCTTCTCATCTTTAAACTGTTGCGGAACGCTGGTAGCGGATGAACCCGCAGGTACAACAGGCCATTCTAAACCAGACAAATCACCTGTGGCCAACTTTTGAAATATCTTTCCATCACTGGTATTGGGGTCCCACCAGCTATGTTTTAACAAATATTCAATTTCAATCAAAGATTTCTGGCCAACTTTATTGCCAGCTATTCTATTGTACAACATAGGTATGTCTGCTTCACTAAATAAAATGCGCGGATAAATGCCGGGAGGAGGTACCGCAGTACCCAACAGGGTCTTATTAAAACCTGTATAATCAAATTCTGATTCGGGAGTCATCTTCCATTTGGTTTCAGGGCCATCCAATATCTTTTGTTGCTCAGGAGTAACTTTAACATAGTCTGTCCATTTGCCCTGAGCTTTCAATGAAGGAATGTATGCTGTGGCAATGTCCGGGTCGGCAAGCTTTTCCGGAGTATCAAACAAGGTTACCACACAATCATCCAATAACTTATTATTCTCTCCATTGTAGCCAATAGATTTATCACTAATCAATAACAATCCTCTCTTTGTTTGAAAAATATATTTTCCAAGGCTCTTAGCCAAATCTGCAGCAGAAAAATAGCTTTTCCCATCAACAGTAATGGTTTCTACTGTTGCAGGTAAGTGCACTGCAGTCCTTTCTGCTTCATACACCCACTTATCAGCAATACTGATTAAATCCTTAGGGATAGGTGTAGGATTGAATTCTTTTATCGTAATCAGCGAAGCAAAAGCATCTGGAACAAACAACTTTCCATGCTGCAATACAGCTTCTGAACGAAGAATATCTTTCGTATCCAAACGAACTTTATAGCCATTAATATAGGCATAACGCCCACCAACAAAAATTGCAGTAGTTCCTTTGATGGCTTCCAAAGCTCTGGGCCTGGCAGACTTTGTATAAGGTAGTCCTTTGTCCTGCGGAGGTGGCGTTAAAGTTTGCGAAATGCAGGAAATGGCAATAAAGAAAGTCGCAATTGAAATAATAAATCTTGAACTCATTTTACTTTTTTTTACCCTTGACTAAAAAAATTCACTTCAGATTTATAGTGGATCAGGTTTTGTATTTAAAAATCCGTAAAAAAACATAATAAAATAAGTAATGAATAATTTCAGCAAGGCTTATCATTGGATAAGCAAGTTGAAGAAAAAAAAACGTAAAACTTAAATTTAATTGTATAAAATACGCAACCGGTTGCGTTAAATCTTAGTATCTTTTAAAACCATCCACCATGATTTCTAATAGGTTGTACATCAGTATTGACAGTTAAGCATAATTTTTCCCAATTGGCAATTAAATTTTTCCCATCATACCAAAAAGTTGGTTTTGTGAAAATTGGTTCTTCTCCTTTGATATTGATCATCAATGAAAATGCAGCAATTACTTTTTGCATAGTCTTCAAATTAAATTGGCTTTCTGCACCTTTATAAAAGACAAAATCAACCCATGCATTGTCGTGATCCTTTCCTTTTTCCCAATAACCGATGTGATTATCCATATCCGCTTCAAATAAACATATATTGAAAGTTAAGTCATCTGTTTCAATGGTAAACGCATCAGTAGTATGTAAAGGTAGCTCAGTATTTTTATCGAATTGAGTATTACCAAATTCAAATCGGAGCCGCATGTCTTTCGCAGTAAAAATTCCATTTTTAATTTTATCAATAGTGATATGTTTATCACCCATATCTAAATTAAAATTCATTGCCGCCAAGACTTTATTTCCTTGTTGGGCAATACTAAGGCTTGCTGAACTGAAATCATACAAATCATGCAACATACGTACTTGTAAATACTTTGGTTTTGCAATTGTTCCCCAATAGGCAATTAAAGGCCTACGCTGATTCCATAAACTTGCATGGTTAACTGAAGACAATGCATATTTTTCTGTCAAGAAAGATGTGCCGGATATTTTGGGGGTATCAGGTTCAAAAACATCTGTTTCTGTTCTTGGAAAAACAGGTTGTATAAAGTAATTCATTACATCAATTGGCATCGTATGTTTGTACCTGCCAAAAGTTGCATAATTGTACAACGTACTGTCTACTTGAAAAATTTTTCCATCAGAAGCTTCAGCAAGAAAACTATAAAATGATTTTGAAATCAATGAATTGTAACTTCTGCTATGGGGGCCCGACCACTGGCCGGAAGGTGCATGATAATGACGTGCAACTATCTGCCAGCATAAATGATACATACTATCCACCATCTTCTTATCTTTTATATCAATAAAATGTAATTGCATTCTGTTCAGCTCTTCCATAGCAGTAATACTGTAATTCGGGCTATTGTATTCTGTAAATCCTTTTTTACTGAGTGTATAATCGTAAAATGTTTTAAGCCTGTTCTCAGAGTAATTCATCAGTAAAGTATCTCCAAAAATATGGCCTGCCATATAAGTAACATAAGTACCCATTAAAGCTATATTGGTATAACCCATGCTTACTCCCCTTTTTTTAATAGAATAAGCAGCAAGCAGGATGGCATGTTTTAAAGGTATTTGAATAGATGCAGGAATAATTTTATAATGTCCAAGCCAGATTTCAATCAGGGTAACTGCATTGAAATCTGCCATATTAAAATCTGGAGGTGATTTTTTGGTTTGTAAGGGTTCCTCCATATAATAGGGCCAGATACCACAGGTAGGAGAAGTATGTAAGGTATCCTGAAGGCTTAACACTCTTCGGATTACAGCAAATGCCCGTTCACGTAATACTGTATCTCCTGTATTTAATAAAGCCAATGCATAATAAAAGGAAATACGGATCTGATGATATTTACCCGAAACAGCATCAGTATGATATTGATAGCCGTTTATTGTAGTGATGATCATATTTTCGGCACTGTCAAAACTTTTTTCCTGCTTTTTTACTAATGACGTTAATATTGCTTTCTCAGTTGATGTTAGCTGAATAGGCTTATATGCTTGAGGTGAAAAAGCTTGTTGAGAAAAAACAATGCTAACAAACATAAATTGAATCAATATTGTCCCTTTTATCTTCAGAATTAAAGATTTCATTTTTATATTTTCAGGTTATTAAATTTATTTTCTTAAGTTATGTCTTCATTCCCTTACTCCCCACATTTTACTCTCGCCTATCAGGAGCAAGCCCAACAAAAGCATAAGGCAACCAACCTGTTTTCCAGGTATGGCCAAAATCACCTCTTGTTATTGTAATTGGAATATTTTTGTTTTGAAGGTTTAAAATCAGTTCCTCCACTCCAATCCTTAACCCGGGTCCCCCATAAATGATGGATATTCTGGGCTGTTGCTTTTGAAAGTATTGCCCCTTTGCTTTTATGAGATCTGGCATATCATAAGTGTCAAAATTGGCACGGGTTCCATAACAGGCTGCAAAGCCCCAGGTTAACCATTGTTCATCTGATGGCTTGCCGAAATAGTTATCGAAAATTGCCACTCGGTTAAAGTGCTGTGGATAATTGAAAAACAAGCTGAAAGCACCCAAAGCTGATTTGCTGAATCCTATTAGATATCTGCCTGTAGAATCGCTGATAGTGGGATATTCTTTGTCTATCAATGGCAGCAATACTTCCATCACATATTGGTTTTGCCGGACTGTGGGTTTGTTGGGATTGTTGCCATACCAGGGCAGGATGGTAAAAGCAGGGCAAACAATGATACACTGGTATTTGTTTTGCAGGTTGTTCTTGCAGGCTTCACTCAATGGATGTCCATACGTGGTTTTAATGCCTTCGTTTACTGGAAGGATATAGACCACCGGGTAGTGTTTTCCTTTCTCCATCTTATCTGGCAGCAGTACTTCTATTTTATTTTCACCTTCCTGATAAGGACAACTTACTGTCCAACTCTCTATGAATGCAGAATCAGGAGATGTATCTTTTGTATAATGCATACCTTCAGGAAGGGTTTGGGCATAAGCAGAAAGGGTTAATATAAATAAACAAGCAAAGGGTAGTTTAAAAAGCTTTATTAATTGGATAGATTCTTTCATAATGGTCAATCATTTATTTATTTCGCCAATTTCTTATTCCATCTTCATCCAAAGTTTGAATGAAAAACTTTACATCATCAAATAGAGATATTACTGGAATATATAAACCTCACAGTACTTTTATTTTATTGATTTTTTCTATCGGGAGAATCCTGATAATTTAAATTACCATACTAAATTAGACAAATGATTTTTAGTCCTGATTTTTTTGCAATGATATTACGAAACCGGTTGCGTTGTTTATTTTGCAAATTATTACTGCTAACACTATTAAAAATTAAGTTTGTAATTTAAAAATAACAGTAGAATTGATTTAAATGAAAGTCAATGAAAAAAATCCTATTCAGTTTTTTAATTTTTACAGTATTTACGGGTACTGCACAAAATATCTATGTTAGTCCCTTAGGTAACGATAAAAATTCCGGGACAATAGATAAACCAATTGCCACTTTAGAAAGAGCTAAAGAATTGGTAAAAAAAACTAACAAAACCAACAATACTACTACAGTATATTTACGAAAAGGTACTTATACTTTATCGCATCCATTTATATTAAATACTAATGATGGCGGAACGATTGCTGCCCCAGTTGTTTACACAGCATACAATAACGAAACTGTAAACATAAGAGGTTCTAAATCTATTCCATTAAAATATTTAAAAAAAGTAACGGATGCAACTGCATTAAGTCGCATCAATCAAAAATTAAAAGATAGTATTGTATATATTGATTTGACAGCATTAAAACTGGAACATATAAAAACTTACGCCGATAAATTTGATGATGATGGTGATATAATAGAATTATTTATGGATGGTGAAAGAATGCCCTTAAGCCGTTATCCTAATGAAGGCAACATGACCATTAAAAAAGTAATCATTAACGGTGGAGGGCAAGAAGTAAAAAATGAAGATTGGAGAAACTTTTATGCAAATGGTGCAAAAGAACAAAGGCCTCCACGTCCGGGCGTTTTTGAATATCGTGATGAAAGAACAGGCAATTGGGTTAAAAGTTTAGACAGAGGTGTTTGGCTAAAAGGTTATTGGCGTATCCCATGGCAAAATGAAGCTGTACGTATTGATAAAATTGATACCATTGCCAAAACAATAACACTATCTAAACCAGTTTCAGGTGGCATTGGTAACAAATACACGAGGCCTGAAGGCAATGGAAAAGAGGCTTACTGGGTAATGAATTTAGTAGAAGAAATTGATCAACCCGGGGAATGGGCTATTGATTTTAAAGACAAAATATTGTACTTCTACCCACCTAAACCAATTAAGGAAAATAGTGTACGGATTGCAGATATTTCAGAGCCTTTAATTCAACTCATCAATGTTTCTAACGTGCAAATTAAAAATATTACTATTGAAGAAAACTTGAACGATGGCATTAAAATTTTAGGTGGGGAAAATAATTTAATTGCCGGTTGTACTATTAGAAACGTAACAAAAAATGGCATTACTGTAGACAATGGAATTGGACATACTATTTTAAGTAACGACATTTATTATACTGGTGCTGGTGGAGTTTGGTTAAGGGGTGGCAACGAATCAGTTACACCAAAGATTTCGAGTGAATACAAAGTAATTAACAACCACATTCATCATTACAGTGTACTTCAAAAAATTTATGCAGCAGCTATTAATGCAGGCTTTTCAGGTGGTGGTGGTGGTGGCCATCATGTTTGTGTTGGTGCATATATAGCCCACAATATGATCCACGATGCGCCACATGTAGGCGTATTGTTTGGCAGTTGGAACAGTGTATTTGAATACAACGAAATTTTCAATTATTGTTTGGTAAGTGATGATATGGGTGCTTTTTATAGTTACGATTTATATGAAAGAATGGGTGGGCATACATTTGCTTACAATTTCATACATAACTCATCAATTGGCGATGGAATTTATTTTGACCACGACCATCGTGAAATGAAAATTTATGGCAACTTGATTGCTTTAAATAGCGCACCTAAAAGAAGAGGCACTGCCTATTTGTATAAAATAGGGAGTCAACCCAAAAATCCGTACACCATAGAATGTTACAATAACATGGCTATCAATTGCAACTATGGTTTTGAAGTAGTAACTACCGGAAGCCCTGCAACTAACTCATTTAACAACAATATAGCAGTGGAATGCACTAAACCATACGACTTTAAATTTGTAACCGATAAGGTAAGAGACACGCCATCAACTGTTATTACCAGTGGCATCAATCTTACCTATAACAACGATCCCGGGTTTGTAAATATGAAAGCATATGATTTTAGATTGAAGCCAGAGAGTAAAATATTTAAAGACCTCCCCAACTTTAAACCTTTACCTATTGAAAAGATGGGACTGTTTATTGATGAATACAGAAAAGTATTACCTTCTGATAAAGAAGTAAATCGCTTCATCAACTTAAAAAGTAAACAGGGAATGGGTACCGATATCTTAGACAGAGAATAATTTAAAAATAGTTTTCCATGATAAAATATTTTCCCCTTAAGTTACTGGCAATTTGCATTTTTATTGGACTTATATACCCGCAAAAAGTGGTTACAACTGCAAATAAAGGCCTTTTGTTTACAGATACAATTACATTAAAAGAGCTGTTGCAAAACAATCCAGCCATGCAGCAGGTTGTTTACAAACAAGTAAATAATACAGCTTTAAAAATGTATTATATTAAACCTGCCAATGCTAAACCCGGGAAAAAATATCCGGCTATAATCTGGATTCATGGTGGAGCCTGGACTGGAGGCAATGCTGATATTTTTTTTGCTCATGCAAAATATTTTGCTTTGCGAAACGCAGTAGGCATAAGCATTGAATACAGATTGGTTACCCCAAATGGCAATAGTGTAATGGACTGCCTGGCAGATTGCAAGTCTGCCATCCGGTATATTAGAGCACATGCGGCTGAATTAAACATTGATCCTGATAATATTGTTGTTGCTGGAGATTCTGCAGGAGGCCACTTGGCAGCATGTTTGGGAATAATTGATGGCTTTAATGATGCAAATGACAATCTTTTAATCAATGCGATTCCTAATGCAATGATATTGTATAATCCATGTACCGATTTTACCATATTGCCGCTTGCTAAAAATATAATGAAACATAAATTTTCCAACTTCAAATATGCAGATACAGCATCATTAAAAGAAGAGGATATACAACTCGCAAAAGCGCTATCACCTATGTTTCACATACATGCCAAACTACCTCCAACATTAGTATTACATGGATTGAATGATAAAGTAATTCTGCCACAACAATCTATTCAGTTTACAGATTCTATGAAAAAATATGGCAATAATTGTGAACTTATTTTATTAGAAAACACAAGACATGCTTTTGCAGTTCCCAATTATACTGCATCGGAAGAAGTAGTGGTAAATGCAATTGTTGCAGCGGATCAATTTTTAATTGCACAAGGCATCTTAAAAGGCAAACCCACACTGCGGGTTGGAAAAAATACTGCATGGGTTCCTAAAAAATAAAATTTAACCTGAAATCCGAAGTAAGTATCGGTATCATTATCCTTCCATGGATGTTGTTCTAGAAGCTTTCCTGCCTCTTCAGGTGTTGGTAGCCATTTGCTGCATTTATCTATATAATCGAATCTTATCAAACTTAATCATTGGAAAATTCTTAATCTTATAAAATACTGATGCATTGGATTTAAGATTCATATTGCCAGAACCTGCATCAATAAATCCCGGTTCTAAATCTGTTAAGCAATTATATAATTTAATTTTGTCTTTAAATTAACTGACATGTACTTTCTGTAATAAAAACTAATATTTTAAATATTACTATACCAATTCAAACTATTTTCTTCTTATATATTTCAGTTTAATTCCCAAAAAACTTCAATGCTTCCACGATAGTTGCTACCAACTTCGGTGTAAAAGTTTTGAAAAAATCTGAGTTTATCAAAGTCAAATCCTTTTTATCCTGATTGATATATTCTGGTGTATTTACCATCATATACCCGTACGTATCATTAACCAAAACGCTATTGGTTTCCATTATTTGCTTTACCCGTTGATTCAGTTGGCTTATTTTTTCATTGTTCAACTCCCCAAACCAGGCAGTAGGCAAAGGTGCAGATGAACCCCACATCAATTTTGCCCCTGTGTTCTTCAATGTGGTAACAAGGGTAGTAACATCATTATCAAACTTCTTCAAGCCTTCTTCGGAAAAGTCGGTTACACCATCATAGCCTATTGATAAATAGATCACATCCCACCTGGTACCGCCTAATGCATTTTCTACATTATTATTAAATGTATTTGGATTATTAACTGTTACACCGGAGTATGAAACACTACCAAAGCCTGTCAGCTTTTTAATGATTTCCGGGGCAATCCCCAACATCCTGCTATCTGTAAGTAATAGAATCTTTCGTTGTTTACCATCCGAACTGCCACCCATATCATATAATACCGAAGGCAAACTATCCAATGGTTTCAAATGGGCCAAAGCTTGTTCCACTTTAACCATCCTTACTTTTTGGTCTGCAGAAGCTGAGAAATCAAATATGTCTTTCTTATCAGGAAAATAGGTATTGCCTCCAACAGGGCATTCCCAATTGGTTAATATTTGATTAGCTATATTTAATCCTTTCTCGCCTCCTTTCATTAAATCCAATTGGCAAAGCAAATACGCTCCCTTACCTTGTTTTACACTTGCCAATACAGGGTCACGGTTCAGGTACCACATTGCCTGGCGCATATCTTTTCCTTCATTGATATATTCTGCCCCAAAAGGGGGCACAGTCCAATCATTGCGCCAATTGCTAACCAAAATCCGGAAACTATCATTAACCGAAACGGGCGTGATGCCTTTAATCTTCACCCCATAATCAAACATTGCCTTACCATTCCAATTGAGTGTAATATTTGATAATCCAGACAAGAAAGGGTCATAGTTCGGTTCAAAAGGCTGAGGGATAACCACACTGTCATAGTATTCTACACCGGTTTTAGGTGTGCTTCTCAATGTCCAGCTGGTAGCGGCTTTCACACAACCCGCTTTCTCATTTAGGAAAGGATTAGTAATTGTTAAGCTATCACTGATTAGTTTTTTGTAACTATCTATTGTGTTCTTAGAAATTTGATACACCCAAACTTTTCCTCCATTGGTTTCAAAAGATTTGATGGACTTAACTTCTTCGTCAGTCAATGAATGGGCTCTTGCATCCAGGAAAAGTACCTGAATATTTTCAAGGGTATTAAAATTAATTTGTGAAATTATAGATGCTTTATTCCTCGTTTTAAGAATCCAATCTGTAAAGTCTTTTTTACCAAATACAGCTGTGTTTTTTCCTTTAATGACAGGTTTATAGTTGGCGGCAGATTCAATTAAATTGTGTAAAATCCACCCAGCCACAGGCTCATTATCGGCAGTTTCCAGAATCTTCAATGTAGTAATCCAAAAACAACTTTTCCCAATATAAACTTCCTTCAAAGAAAATGTTTTTCCATCTTTATCACCTGCTACTAGGATCCTTGAGTTTGTATAATTCCGGTATCCGTTGTCACCAATACCCCCATATTCATTACCCCCTTTCCAGAATGTCAACTCTTGTTGTCCAATTCCATTAAGGAGCTTAAAGTTTGCACCGTTGGTGAATAGTCTGGCAGAACCTTTTTGAAGCCCTGCTTCTTTCGTAATAAATTGAATAATATTAATCCCTTTATCTAGCAATACTCCTGCAGATTCGAAATATCTGTCATCTGCATATAGAATAATATTTACATGCGCATGAATAAGCTGCTCTGATAATTGGCCCGATAAGTCTTTAAAAGGAATATTTGCTTTTTTAAGCAGATGAATTAATACACTATCTTTTGTATCGATTACACCAATTCTTTTCCCATTCAAGTTCAAAATAGAAGCGGATAATCTGGGGTATATTCTTCCTTCACGAACATCGCGGTAACCAGCCCTGCCTTGATACCAAAACTCCCTCACTATATTGATGGGTGTTGAAGTCATCACTTTGGGAATAATAAAATTCCACGCTGTATTGCGTACCATATCGCCGGGTTGCAGGTGTAGCTTTTTGATGCATTCGGTCATAACTTTTCCTCCCGGGGTCTCTATCTTGCAATGGATTTCATCCGCAAAACGCAAATCATCATATTGCAACAACGGTGTTTTTAGGGTAACATTACTTCCGCTAAAAAAAGAAAAATTTTTACTGTCATAAGGAAAACGCACCCATTTCATATCCTCTGAAAACAAGTAAAACCCTGGGTTGGGTTCATAGGATGGTAAGGTAGAATCCCATATATTTACTGGCGTGGCACATGGCAATACCTGCTTTGGTTTTACTTCTGGGCTTTCCAATGTTTTGTAGGCTGGAACGATGCCACGGTATCGGTTGTAGGGTTGCCAACGAAAAAAAACACAGCCAAAATCCCAGGGTATGATGGCATTAATTCGGTGAAGGCTTCCATCAAATGTTTTACCTTCTCTTATCAAATCAAAAGCATATTTTATTTCATTGTTCCCATCCCTGTAAATACCTGTTGCATAATCCTGTGCTATCACTTCATATCCGGCAGTGCCATTTCCAAGGGGGCGGTTGGGTTGCCAAACTTCACCACATTCATCCCAAACCATTGGTTTTTTTGGACCAAATTGTTCCCACTCCCTAAAAACCGAATCGGTATTATAGTGGTGGCCAATAATATCCCCGTGGGTAGAAAAAGCACTAAAGTCGGATGCAAAAGCAGGGCGGGTTTTGTCTATGGAATGAGCCTTGTTGATCAACCAAGGCTTTTCTCCCCCACCCTGCCAACGCAATTCGTTGGATACACTCCAGGCAAAAATGGATGGATGATTGATTAAATTTTTCATTAAATCCCCTAAATGCTGTTCAGCAAATACGGTATCACTTGCTACTTTAAAATGGAAGGCAGGTTCTGATTCTAATAAAAAACCAACTTCATCTGCCACTTCATACAACACTTTATGCTTAGGGTAAACGTGCAAACGCATAAAGTTCACCCCCATCTTTTTAAGTTCAGTCATCCAGGTATAAAAATATTGGCGGGATGCTTGAATATCTCCAAGATAATGTTCGCCGTGCCCACGTAGAAACAATAGCCTTCCATTAATGTACAGCTTTGCATCGCACCATGTAATTTCCCTGAAGCCAAATCTTTCCTTTTGCCAATCAATAATCCTCCCCTCTTTCGTATATAAAACAGTGTTGAAATGATACAAATACGGATCGTGTGGAAACCATAAATGCGGATTTTCCCAGGACGAGTTTATAGTATGGATCTGTGTGGTTTTAGGTTCAAGGGTTTGTTCTCCGCCATCTATTTTTTTTACAATCTTTCCAGTGGCATCAGTAATGAAATATTTAATAACAAAAGTCTGTTTGCTATTAGTAGTATTATTAATCGGCACATCACATGCTAGACGCTTTTGGGAGAATGAAGTCCTGATAACAACGCCCTGCTCCACAAAAATATCAGGCAATGCCTGTAATGAAATATCATCCCAGATACCTCTGCTCTGCATACTCTCCCCTCCGCTTAATCTTGTTCCTTCGTCTTCAATTCGTATTTGCAGGGTATGTTTTCCTGCAGAAATATTTTTACCTAAATCAAAGTTCCTCGCACTGTACCCATCGTGAATGGTATCAAAAGTCTTACCCTCAAAAATTACCGAGTAATTCTGCCAGCAACCATCCACATGCAGGCGCAGATTCTTTTTTTCCAGAGCATCAGTTACCACTAAATTTCTTTCATACATCGCGCCTTTAGTCCATTTTCTGGGATAATTGAATGCATCCCAGTATGGCTTTCCCCACTTGCCGCTCCATACATTGGTATAACATCCAGGCACCAGTATCTGAGTTTGCTGATGGTCAGTATTACTGGTAAAATTCCATAACCCGTTTAAACTGATTTCCTTTCTTACCTGCTTGGTGGGCAAAGAAAATAAGTCACTTTTTTGATGTTTTAACTGGCCATTTCCTAAATGATAAATACAGTAAAAAATAAGTATGAATATTCCTTGCTTCATTATTTAATGGGTGAGTTAATTTTGAAGGTTTGTTTTACAATTTCAGCCATTTTAATTTTTGGTTCATTAGACCTTCCCCATTGCCATGCGGCAACGGTTACTTCTACAGGAAATCTTGATTTTGGAGGAATCTTTGTAAATACAAGTTGCCCATTTTCTATTATTGCCGGGCCTGCTATCACATAAAATTCAACTGGTAACCCTGAATCTGATGTAGCCACAAGTTTAACAGATTTTGTTCCAGCTTCAACATCCGGTATTTTTTCAAACAAAATTTTCTGTTGCTTACCTGAATTATTTCTGGGAAGTGTTAACGCGCATGGCTGAAAAACACTGCGAATGCTGTCATTCCCCTGCTGGCGGACTCCCATATAATTAGCGGTATGGAGCCATGTACGATCCAGCGCAATCCTGAATTGATTATTTCCTATTGGCTTGAATTGCCCGCTTACCCATTCCAATTTTGGTGTACCTGGCGCTTTTTTAAGTTTTTCGCCTGCACCTACTTTAAAATTATCTGGAATGCTGTCCAGCAGAACCGGCTTTACAGTAAAGGTGATACCATCTTCCCCCATATCAGAAGGTACCAGCTTTGAAATACCATTAAAAATAAAGGGTGCAACTTTGCCACTATCATTCTGGAAAGCAGGAATTTGAGTAGCGGCATTCCAGTTAATACTGGCAAAAGACTGTGCTTCCTTTGCACTCACTTTGTCAAAAAACCACGGCAAAGCAGCATCTTCAGGTTTTGTATTTGTAAATGCTGTAACCGGATGTTTTTCATGACCTGGTATTGGCAGATCAGCCAGAAAACCTTTGTCCATTTTAACAGGTTTAAGCTTTATACTCCCATCATCAGACAGTCGGGCTTTGGCAACCAAATCAATATACCTGGCAAAAAAATTAGTCAGTTTTTCAGAGCAGTCAAAATGCCCGCTCGAGCCATCTATTATATAGCTTAAGGGCCAATTCGGATAAAGTTTCCGCTGATTTAATATTCCATCATAAGCTGCACCCACATCATTCCAACGTTTACGTATATCAATCATATCCTGGCCCCATTCCTGTGCAGTACCATAAGCCACTAATGTTGGCACTTCCCTATTTGAAGAAGGTAAATGATTATTTTTTATAAAAATACCTGCTATACAGCGCTCCGGGCTATATTCCATTAATGCATCCACCATCAATAAATGACCCGATTCACCCATCGGTAACCAGGGAATATTAGCCACTTCAGGATAACCCGAAGTATTTGCAAGTCCGTTGAGCATTTGCTGAAGGAAATTGACTGTTGTTTTATATTCAAGTGCCATATTCAGCAATTTACCATTACGCTCACTTTTTCGAAAATTCATAAACGAAGGTGTACTCCAGATAATTCCAAGATTATTAGACTCACAGGCTTTACGGATAGCTGCATGTCCTGCCAGCATTTGTTCCGGAACATTGGTACACAAAATAACCAGTCCCCGGAGTTTTTTACAATTTTCGGGTATCCATAGATATAGGGTAGCATTAGTTTTCGAACTATCACTCCAAAAAGTACAGGTGCCACTGCACATGAATTGAAAAACCTGATTAACAGGGGAACGCATTGCTTCTTTGCCGGTATATTCCTGGGCTTCAATAGTGCCAGACATGATTATAGCAAGAAAAACAACCAGCTTAATAGGGTATTTCATAAAAAATAGTATAATATTTCTTTTGTAGTACTCCAAAATCTCTCATTTACCGGGTTTACATTTTAAAAATGAATTTTCCATTCCTTAGAAACATGGTTTCAGTATGGCCATCACCTGCTTTTGAAAAAGTGAATTCATCCTCCTGATCGCTCCATTTAACTGTTAATTTTGTTCGGTTTTCATTCCATAAAGTTTTAGGCAATTCTTCTCCATGCAAATAAGGGAATAACAGGACTTTGAAATTGGGATTAGTGGAACGGGATGGAATTACCAAACGCTTTGCGATATCCATCGAGCGTAAATAGAATTGATGAAGGTCTTCAGTTTTTATATTTTCAAAAGTTTCTAAGCGTGGATTGGGTTCTAATTTAGGAATAGCTGCAGGTGTTCTTTCAAGTACTCTTACTAACAACTGAGGGTCTCCTTTCTGTGGTGTAAATCGGCCAACATTGTAAATGCCTCCCGTGTTATTATCCACTTCAGCCATATTGCGTTTCATTCTTTTATCACCCAAAATAATATCATACTCTCCTTGCGTACGATTGTTACTAAAAGTATTAAAGCCTATTGCCAAAGCCTTTGTTTGTTGTTTAACTTCTACCAATTGTTTAATAGAAACTACTTCCACATCTAATTGCACCGGCATTGCCCATTCATATAATCGCTCAGTGTTATCTTTTTTTAAATCATCAATAATCAAAACATAATTATGTTTTCCTTTTATTAAGCCTGCTGTTCGGAATGCATATTCAACAGGATAATTTTCTAACCGCATGGGCCAGGTATCTTCAGTCCATATTAATGGATTAGTTGCAATACTTCCACTAAAATATGCTGCAACTTTTTTTAATGGGTCTCTTTGTGGCCATTTACCCGGATAATATTTTTTTAAATTATTAGCACTAATCTCATATACACCTCCTTTCCATTGAGGGGCTAATGGCTTTCCAAGCATCGCATCTGAAACAGGCGTTTTTAACCAGCTCCAGTCAAAACTATATTTATAATTGATCAGGCCAAATGATGCTTCTGGCTTATCTATAAAATTATCCCATTCAGCAGGTGTTGCAAAATAGCCCTGTCCCCTGCCATCAATTGTTATTACAGAATGATACTTGCTTTCTGTACTTCTGAAGCCATCCATTACCCAAATACGGCCATTAGCAGCTAACCAGAAATTTCCTCTGTCAGAATGATCATGTGATGGATACAGCATATCTTGTCGGCCATCCAGCATAAACATCAATCCATTTGTATTCCATTCATTGCGGGCAATAAAACTACCCCTGCTTGCTGAGAAAAAAGTTAAAGGCATTTTTACAGGTGGCACGCCTCTGTATTCAGCTGCTGTTTTAGACGGGTCGTTACAAAAAACAAATGCAGAGACGTCTGGTATTTTTGTAATGGGCTTGTATAGTGAATTGGCAAAGAGATAATCAATTTTACCATCAACAGGAAAAAAATATTTCATGATCATCATCATAGTCCAAGGAACATCAACTGTACTTCCTGTATCACCATGAGAGTTCCATAAACAATCTGGATTAGAGGCTAAACTATAAATTAACCAATCAGTGATGGCTCTGAAATGAGGGTTCCCAAACAAATTTTTGCCACCTCGTTTTGCTATGGCTGCCATAAATTGAAGTTGGCTTACCATTGGGCCAAACGTATACAATATACCTTCTGTACTCATGCCTTCGGAACTAAATGTATAGGTTAAATAATCTTCAGCAACTTCAGCAGCGCAATCGTAAATACGCTTATCATAACCATTTTCATTTTCAATAGCTAATATGGATAATCCATATTCGCTGGAAGCTGGAATGTGATTCCATCTGCGCCAATGATGTGGCAGTTCCATGCCTACTGAGTATTTCCCAAATGTTTGTGATGCAAATAAATCTACAATTATTTTTCTATCTGCAATGCTCATACTGGTTGCATTGAAATCATACAATTTTGCTAACGCACCATTACTATATAATTCTTCTTTTACCATTTCTTCTCTGCCCAAAACAGAAGGCGTAAAAACCAATTGATGCAATGCTGTTTTTAAGTAATTTGCCGACACAATTGCTGTTTCATTCATTAATGCTTTATCTCCATTCAATTGTCCCAGTAAGCCCTGTATCGCTAAAAGATTAGCCATCTCTTTTGATAAGAAAGAATCCTTGGCAGGTTTTATTTCATTTTGCTTTAGTTGAATATAATATTTACCGAAAGTCCCTTCTCCATTTCGCATTTTCTCAATAGCTACTTTAGCAAGTCCTGATAATTGTATGCCAATTTTAGTAGTTTCCAATCGTTTTTTGATAGATTCAAATTCATCAGGTGAGGTAAATATTCTTGGATAAACACCTTTAGGTGGGAGTTTTCCAACTTTTGATAGATCAAAGCCATTTAAATCGGATATAAGTTTTTCTGGATAAGGGTTTGCCCATTTGATGGTTCTGTCCAAAACATCAGTAGCAGAAAACTTTTTTACAGGTTCTTCCTTCAAACGGGGGTTATTTGCAGAAAGGGTATCGTTAGAAAATTGCCTTAGCTTTAATACTATTGGATCTGCTTGTTGGGCTATTGAAAAATGCCAGCAAAAAAAGCTAATACCCAGTGAAAGATATTGTAATCGTTTCATTTTATTAAATATTTTATAAAAGTTGAACTTTTTATCTATATAATCATAAAACAATAGGTTTTATCTTCGCAACCGGTTTCGGTAAATTAAAAATGGATCATCTTTTATTAACTTTAATGATTTTTACATTAAAACATATTTTTATATATTTATATGAAAACTTAAAACAAGTACTAACTCCTTTCCATTCCTTTAAAAGTATACCATACATGTTGGACATAAGGATGATAATAGACATATTCAAAATCCAGGAACTGGCACTTTTACCCATTTTACTTTTCCCCATTCTATAAAAGAAAAATTGCTGTAACCAGGTATTTCCACCTAAAGCACTCAATAGATTAATATTTAATTTTTGTAACCACTTCTACAGTGCATTTTTATACAGGCTGTCCAAATCCTGCTTCACAAAAAATTCCTGATATGAACATAGGGACTACTCCACAATGTTACATTTCTAAGAATACCATGTAACCGCCACATATCCTGATCTTCCAGCCAGGTACCGGAACTGTATGCATATACTTCAACGGCTACCATATTCTTACCAGCCTTCACATATTTGGTTAAATCAAATTCTGCTGCATTGAGTCTGTTAATACTATACCCCACTTTTTTGTCATTCACCCAAATAAAAAAAGCACAATCAACCCCATCGAATGTAATGAAAATACGGCGACCATTCCAGTTGGCAGGCACTTCAAATTCCCTTCGGTAACTACCTACAGGATTACGTTCTGTATACGCTGTATATTTCTTATCCGGCTCACTCATCACATGCGGAAAATCCTTTTTTTCAGGCCTTGGCATCCAATTGAATTTCCAGAGCCCATTTAAATTTACTGCATAGGAAGATGCGCGGCGATTGGCCAGTAATGCTTCCTGCAAATTGGCATAAGGTATTAAAGTGGCATGATAAGGTTCTTTATGGATACCCAAACATTCAGGGTTTTCTATCTCTTCCGGTAATATTGCCTACTTTAAATAGATCAAATACTTATCTGAATATTGCCTGACTATAATTTGAGTATAATCTGCCTATCATTTCGGTATCACCAACCTATGACCTGGGTATGACCTAAGTCTGACCAACTCCGTTAATTGGTGGGGTTACCCATAACCAGGTCATACTCAGCCCATAGGCTGGTGATTAGCAGGTATTACTTAAATCATACTCAAACTATAGCCAGGTAAGATGCAGGTACGGTCTTTTATATAACCTGACCCCTAAACAAAGTATTTGGATTGGGCCAGGCACTTGGTTCCAGATACAATATTCTTCTATAAGCGCCTTTAACGTTAAATGAAAAAACTAATCTTTTCAGGTTAAAGTGGTTATCCAGCCTCCCTTTTCCGGTCCAATGAAATCAGTTGCCCCCTGTTCTATCAATTTTCTTCGTTCATAGGAGCTATAAATCAGCAACAGCAACTTTCAGTTGCTTTTCCACTGCTTTTACAAACTTTATACTATGAACAAAAAAGGTGCTTTCCAAAAATTACTAATCGCTGATCTTATTTTTTTACCAAATACTATTCCGGCTGATGTTTTAATGTAAATGCACAAAACAACAGGTATAATGCACTGGCCAGTATGACCAGCACAGAACCCATCTGTGTATGTAAAGCATCTGAACTGAGGCCCATTAAAAAAGGTATTACCGCTCCGCCAAAAACACCAGTGATCATTAAACCGGAAATTTCATTGGCATGGTCTGGTTTTCTTTGTAAGGCAGCAGCATATAAAATTGGAAATATATTGGCTACTGTAAACCCAACTACAGCATATAATCCGAATATGGACCATTTATCCTGTACTAACAATAATGCCAGTAAGGCAAGGACTGCTATGATAATATTTATTTTATAGAATTTAACCGGAGCAATTTTTGCCAATAGGAAAGCACCGGTAAAGGCACCCGCTGTTCTGAAAGCAAAATAAACACTGGGACCGTAACCGGCATTTATAGAAGACAGTCCGCAACGTTCCATCAAAATCTTGGGGGCTGCAGTATTCAAACCCACATCCACCCCTACCACAAATAATATTCCCAGAAACAATAACAAAATCACTTTATCTTTTAGTAACCCCAATACTTCTCCAAATCCGGAATTGTTTTTAGATAGCGCTGTTTCTGTAATGGGTGTTAGCAGTAACCAGATACTGGCAATTAAGGTAATCACAGCATAAACGGGAAAAATCATTTGCCAGTTTCCCAATACAGATGCAGCAAATGCTGCAATGAAAGGGCCACAGAAAGATGATACAGCTTTTACAAACTGCCCGGCAGTTAAACTGCTGGTTAATTGGTTTCCACTAACCACATTGGTCAGTAAAGGGTTTAAAGCTACCTGTAAAATGGTATTGGCTATACCCAGTAAGGCAAAAGCAATCAGGCATAGTATAAAATTATACCGGATTAACGGTATAAACATAGCAAGAATGGTGATGACATTACTTAAAGTAACTGTTTTCTTTCTTCCAATTTTATTCATCAAAATACCTGTAGGTACAGAAAACAATAAAAACATAGAAAACAGGGCAACCGGGATTAAATTGGATAATGTGTCTTTAAATTGCGGACTGTATTGATTGAGCAACTCTAATTTTACATGGGTGGATGTAATTCCCACCACATCACAGAACCCCATAATAAAGAAACCGAATAAAACGGGTAATACCGCATATTTTGAATTTGACTGGCTTTTTTCCATATAGTTTTTATTAATAGTAAATTGTTTTTAAATATTTCCATTGATCAGGATTTGATATTCCTGCTGTCATTAAAACTTAACAATGCCACTTCTTTAAAATAGTCACCGTAAATGAAATTTGCCTCTATTTCGCTCCCCAATGGCAGATGAACAGAAGTAAATAAAAGAAACGCAGGTTTCTTTTCCCGGTCAATGTTTCATACCTAAAGAATACTGATTGTACTAATTGACTATTAGATTTAAAAAAACAAACCCACATTAAACAGGTCAGCGTTAAAATAATAATTTTAACCTTTCTAATTACTCAATAAAAGTAGATCTGGAGGGAAGATATCCGCACAAATGAAGCACAGTATATTTACTCAAACGTTTACACAGTTTTTTTTTAAAATTGCCGGGCATAAAAATACAACAACTCCTAATTGCATCTGATAATGATACAATTAGGAGTAAAGTATTCCTGGTTAAATATGTACTAAGTTGAAAAACTGTCAACCATATATTACAAGGTCACCCCGCTTTTAAAAATGGCTATTTCCCGGAAACCGGATTTTTCATGTTTGGCTTTTGTACCATTGGCTATGTCGGTAATCAATGTAATCAGGGCTTCCAACCCATCTTCAAAACTCATATTCTCTGCTAATGGGCCAGCATTAAAATCTACCCAGTGCGGTTTGTTCCTGGCCAGTTCTGAATTTGTAGCAATTTTTAACGTGGGGATAAAACTTCCAAATGGGGTACCACGTCCTGTTGTAAATAATACCAGCTGGCAACCTGCAGCTCCCAATGCTGTGGTGGATACCAGGTCATTACCCGGGGCACTCAATAAATTCAATCCATGTTCCTTTACCCGTTCTCCATATTTCAATACATCGGTTACAGTGGCAGTACCTCCTTTTTGCGTGCAACCCAGCGATTTATCTTCAAGTGTACTGATGCCACCTGCTTTATTGCCGGGTGACGGGTTCTCATAGATCGGTTGTTTCAAATCTATAAAATACTGCTTAAAATCATTGATCAGGTGTACTGTTTTCTCAAATACTGACCGGTTTACACAACGGCCCATTAAAATGGTTTCTGCGCCAAACATTTCAGGTACTTCTGTTAATACAGTAGTGCCACCCTGACAGATCAGAAAGTCGGAAAACAACCCAACCAGCGGGTTGGCAGTTATACCGGATAATCCATCAGAACCACCGCATTTCAATCCAACTTTTAAAGCAGAAAAGGGAACAGCTTCCCGTTTGTCCTGTTGCATTACTTCATAGATCTCTTTCATCAAAACAATGGCTTCACTTACTTCATCCTGCACTTTCTGGGTGGACAGGAATTTAATCCGGCTTTCATCAAAATCGCCAAGCCCGGTTTTAAATTCATCTATCTTGTTGTTTTCACAACCCAGGCCCAATACCAATACACCTCCAGCATTGGGGTGCAGGGCAATATCAGACAATATCTTTTTAGTGTTCTGATGATCGTCTCCCAGCTGGGAACAACCATAATTGTGTTTAAATACTTCAATACCGTCAATACCTGTTGGGTTTACTTCTGCTTTAAATTCGCGGATAATCTGTTCTGCAATACCATTCACACATCCTACAGTTGGTACAATCCAGATTTCATTACGGATGCCCACTTCACCGTTTTTTCTTTTAAAGCCATTAAAAGTCAGCTTTCTGTCGGGATGCACTGGAGGATGTAAATTTGGCACATATGTATAATCCGATACTTCACCCAGTTTGGTGCGTAAATTCTGCACATGCACATGTTCTCCGGATTGTATGGCTGCTGTGGCAATACCGATGGGATAACCATATTTGATGATATCAGCACCGGCGGCAATGGCTGATACCGCTATCTTATGCCCCCTTTCTACCGGTTGCAATAATACTATAGATTGCCCCTGAACCTCCAGGCGATGACCCGCTGGCAAGGGTTGCAGGGCTATGACCACATTATCCCGGGTATGGATTTGTACAAATTCCTTCATGGTTGTTATATTTATTGATTGAGTGTAAGGATGGCTGCCCGTATCCCTTCTTTTTCAATAAGTATCAGATGGCGGGTTACTGCCTCTGCTAATCCGGGTACGGTATTTAAATTCATTTTCCAGTTGGCTTCGTAACCTAATACTGTAGTTACAATCTGACGCACAGAAAGTTCAGTTCCATCATACCCATCCCATGCATTTTTTAATAATTCCAGTAAGGCTGTATCATCATTCAACGCTATTTTTTCTGTTCCCCGTTCTCCTTTATAAAATGCAATGGTTGCGGCTAATGAAAAAGTTAAATGAGAAGGTACTGCATTTTTGCGTTTGATATATTCCAGAATGGAAGGCAACACCCGGGTCTCAAATTTGGCCCAGGAATTTAAAGAAATACTCATCAGCAAATGGCGGATGAATGGATTCTTAAAGCGGTCAATCACTTCCGCTGCAAATTGCTGTAGTTCTGCATCCGGCAAATCCAGTGTAGGGATAATTTCATTAAATAAAGCATCTTTTATAAACTTACCTACCACAGCATCTTCCATTGATTCTCTTACGGTATCAATACCATAGAGATAGGCTACCGGAACCAGTGCAGTGTGCACACCATTTAAAATCCTGACTTTCCGTATTTTATAAGGAGATACATCTTTTACATACAATACATTTAACCCTGCAGAAGGGAAGGGCAATTCCTTTGCTAAAGCAGCTCCGGCCTCAATTACCCATAAGTGAAATGGCTCTCCTTCCACTACCTGCTTATCTTCATAACCCAGTTCTGCAGTAATTTCAGCGATTCTGTCTCTGGGATATCCTGGAACGATCCTGTCTACCAGTGTATTATTAAAAGTACAGGCGTCCTCCAGCCAGTTCAGAAAACCAGCTTCCAGTTTCCAGTCAACCGCATAATGTACAATTGCTTTACGCAGCATCACTGCATTTTTTTCTATCAGCTCACAGGGAATAATATGAACCCCTTTTGTTACATCTCCTTTAAAACTGAGGTAGCGGTGGTATAACCAAACGGTTAGCTTTGCCGGATAAGATACCGGAGGGGCAGCAGTTGCTGATTCCCCGGCTATATAGGCAATACCTGCTTCGGTAGTATTGCTCACAACAAAGCGCATGTCCGGGTTTTCAGCAGTTTCCAGAAAAGCATTAAACTGTGTATAAGGATTGATGGCCCTGGAAATGACAGATATGGTTTCATGCTTTCTTTCTGCTTTACCATTAACGAGCCCGCTTAAATACATCGTATATAATCCATCCTGTTCCTGCAACAGGTTAGCCATTCCATTTTCTATGGGTTGTACTACTACCACAGAACCCTGGAATAAGCCTTTTTTATTCAGTTCATGAAACATCCAGTCCACAAAACAACGCATAAAATTTCCTTCCCCGAATTGTAATACTTTTTCAGGATACTGAGTGAAGGGAGCAATGGTTTTTTTAGATAATTGCATATTTATAAGTTTTAAATTAAGATTTTCTTTTTTATTACATTTCTATCATGGCTTTGATTACGCCATTGGCTGGGTTAAGCCAACCTGCAAAATCAGTTTTCACCTGATTAAATTTTACAAGATGCGTGATATAGGTAGTAGGCTGTACCGCTCCGCTTAACATGCAGTTTATTACATGTTCAAAATCTGCCCGGGTGGCATTACGGCTGCTCATTAAAGTGGTTTCTCTTTTATGAAATTCAGGGTGACTGAAACTGATCGCTTCTTTCTGTAAGCCAATCAATACATATCGGCCCCCATGTGCCAGGTAAACAAATGCACTGTTCATAGCTTTTAAATTTCCGGTAGCATCAATCACCACAGCAGGCATATCTCCGTTTGTGATATCCCTTAATCTTTCTATAATATTCTCCTGTATAGGATTAATGGTAGCTGCTACCCCTAACCTATCTTTACAGAATTGCAACCTTTCTTCATTAATATCCAGGGCAATTACATGTGCTCCGGCAATCCTGGCAAATTCCATGGTTCCCAGCCCGATGGGGCCAGCACCCATTACCAGTACAAATTCCCCACTGGTTACGGCAGCTCTCCGCACACCATGTGCTCCAATAGCAAGTGGTTCCACTAATGCCAGCTCTTCAAATCCCAATCCATTGCTTTTCAGTAATGAATAATTGGGAACGGTAACATATTCCCGCATACCGCCGTCTATATGTACCCCAAAAACGTTAATAGCTGCACAGCAATTGGGTTTGCCCATTCTGCAGGCAATACAGGTTCCGCAATTAAAATAAGGTATAATGGTTACTGCTTCTCCGGCTTTAAAATCCGGAGCATCAGTTTCCACAATGGTGGCCGCCAGTTCATGCCCCAATATTCTGGGATAATTAAAATAAGGCTGGGTGCCTTCATAAGCATGAAGGTCGGTTCCGCAAATCCCAATCCTTTCAATTTTCAAAAGAGTTTCCCCTTTCCCGGCAACCGGCATTGGGCTTTCCCCATATTCCAGTTGATGCGGTTCTTTGCAAATCAATGTTTTCATATCTTAAAGTATAAATGTTAGAAGGCTTTATTTTATAACAACCCCTCCCTTTTCATCTCTTCCCAGAAAGCTTGCGGCACCTGCCTGGTGGCCATGTCTATATTCTTTTTCACTTGTTCGGGCCTGGAAGTATTCAATGCTACAGATACAACTCCGGGAATATGTAAACCATAATTAAAACAGGCTTCTGCGGGCAGAATGGAATATTTACTGCACATGGCAAAAAAACGTTCCCGCCAGTTATACAACTGTTTTCCTTCAATGCTTTCCGGATCCAGTTTTTTATAATTATAATGGTCACTTCCTACCAGAAACCCTCCGTTAAATACAGCGGAATTAATGACTGCTATATTTTTCTGATGCAGTTCACCGATAAATGCAATTAAAGCTTTGGGGTGCGAATGCAGGGTAAGGCTATTGGCAATCATTACCCAGTCCAGATCCACTTTACCGGCAATTGACTGTATCACAGTCCAGTCCTTTGAACCAATACCAATAGATTGTGCCAGTCCTTTCTTTTTTAATTCCTGCAAAGCATAATAAGCTTCCAGAATATCATTAAACCTTTTTTCTTTATCTGCCGCACTGCTTGCTGCTGCAAGGTATTCATCCGGGTCATGTACCGATAAAAGTTGTGCCGGATAATGGCCTAATAAAGTATTGCCCTGATAATAACAATCCAGTATTCCCTTAAAACTGATACGCTGTTCTGCATCATGTTTTAAATCCTTCCACACACCTGGTTCAAACAGGGGTTCTCTGCCGGTTAATGCAGTTCTGTACCAACCCAGTTTATTACTGATCAGTACTTTTTCAGGGGGCACAGCTAATTCGTCCAGGCAAGCACCCAAAGTTTCCAGGGCAAGCCCGGCACCATATTTTCCGGCCGAATCAAAAACAACAAAGTCACCTGGTGTGTGCACCATACATTCATGAACTATAGACAGTTTTGTGGTGTAAGGAAGTGCGGTATAGAGGTTTCCTAAACAACTGGTTCCATAAATTACAGGTGGAAAATAGTGTTGTGTTTGCATAACAATAGTAAAGTTGAAAATTGATGGCAGCTTTTAATGATACAAAGGAATACAAAATAACAGACAGGTTTATACCGGGAATTAGCCAATTAATAAGCTATTCTAACCAATTTATTTAAATTGTTTTAAATTTTAGGATATTTACAGCAATGAAACCTCATTTATTAAAAGTCAGTACTCTCGCTATTCAATCTTTTAGTATCAGAAAAGAAATGCTGCCCAATATTAATAACAGGTGGCATTATCATCCGGAACTGGAGTTGATTCAGTTTCATCAGGGAAGCGGACTCCAGTTTATTGGTGACTACATCGGCCCTTTTACCGCTGGAGATGCTGTATTGGTGGGTTCTAACCTCCCCCATTACTGGAAATTTGACCAGAAAATACCAGACACACCAGCATCTCCACTCCCTTTTTCTACCGTTATTCATTTTAATGAAAATTTCTGGGGGCATTCTTTTCTGGATTTACCTGAACTGCAACTAATTAAAATACTGGTACAGAAAGCTAAAAAGGGTTTGTTTTTAAATGCCCAGCAGAATAAAATTTTACCACAGCTTATAGAACACCTATATGCCGCTGCTGATTACCATAAAGTAACTTTATTACTGGATTGTATTCATGCCTTTCATAACGAGGCGGGGGTGAAAATGCTTTCCTCCCAAGATTTTAATACAGCATTTACTGCTCCTGCTGATGACAGGATTAATATGATCTATAATTTTTCATTGAAAAACTTTAACCGCAAAATTGAGTTAAAGGAAATAGCCGGACTGGTGAATTTTGAACCCAATTCTTTTTGCAGGTATTTTAAATCACGTACCGGAAAAAATTATTTTGTTTTCTTACGCGAAATCAGGGTGGGGCAAGCCTGTAAACTATTGATAGAAAACAGGCTTAGCCTGAAGCAGATTTGCTTTGCATCGGGCTTTAATAATTTCTCCTGTTTTCATAAAGATTTTAAACAAATCACTGGTAAAACTCCAAAAGAATATCAATCAGCTCACCTGAATACTGCTGTAATCTGAAAACATACCGATACCTGAACTCCATTCATAAAAAAACATCACTATCTATTTGAGATGTCAAATTTTTAACCCTTATTTAAGGTTATCTTGAAAGTATAAATGGGTATTTCCTGTTTAAATTCCGAAGGCAACTTTATTTTTAAAACCTCTTTATCCTGATTCCAGGATACCTTTCCATTATATCCTAACAATTGTATCTTTTTAACTTTCACCTTGCTGCCCGAAAGCGATTTTGATATCACTTCAGGATCTGTCCAACTTCTTGCAAAGAGGTATAAGTAATCACCCTTTGCGGTATAAAGGATATCCTGATGAACTTTTTGCGAGGTGGCATCGTTTAATACATCCTTCATGTTGTTTGCAGAAATGGTCTTGCTTTGTATTTCTTTGACTGTAATAATATTTTCACCCTGAACAGACCAGGAATGGGTGCCATAAATAGCTTCGCCATTTGTTGCCATCCATTTGCCTACTGCTTTTAGTCTATCAAATGCTTTTTGAGGAATCTCACCTTCCCCGGATGGCCCTACATTCAATAAAAAGTTACCATTGGCACTAGCCACTTCAATCAGATTTCTCACTAGTACCTCAGGAGATTTAAAGGCAGAATCAAATCTATTATAACCCCAACTTCCACTGATAGTGATACATGACTCCCAGGGATTTGAAGAAGAATTACTGGCGCTAAGCTTTTGTTCGGAAACCTTAAAATCCCCCTGGTCATTGCCTATTCGTTCGTTGATAATACACTTGGGTTGTAGCTGTAAAATCAATGCCCTTAGTTCCTTGCTTTCTTCCAATGAAATCCTTTCAGGGGTATCAAACCACATAACACCTATCTGCCCATATTGCGTTAACAATTCTGTTATCTGTGGCTTTACCTTCCGTTCAAAATATTGATGAAATACTTTTGCATCCTCATTTGGATAATCCCAAGTGTTACTTCTTCCTCCCTTTGTTGGCCAATTTGTAGGTACATCAGGGTCTTCCCAATCACGGCCTAATGAATAATAAAAGCAAAGTTTCAGTCCATATTTCCTGCACGATTCAGCCAGGGCTTTCATCGGATCTTTGTGATAGGGGGTTAACTTTACTATATTATAGTTACTACTTGCTGAATTGTACATGGCAAAGCCTTCATGATGCTTTGATGTAATAACGATGTATTTCATGCCTGCTTCCTTTGCTGCTTTCACCCATTCGTCCGAATTGAATTTTGTTGGATTGAATTGGTCGGCAAGTGTCGCATACTCCTTTAATGGTATGCGTTCATAAAGCATAAAATGTTCATTGCCCTTAGCATGTTTTCCATTCCAAACACCACCCGCAACAGAATATAATCCCCAATGTACAAACAATCCAAACCGGGCTTCTTTCCACCATTCCATCTTCGGATTATTATCTTCTGTCCCCTTGCTTTGGGCAAATAAAAAATTCTGCCCATTACCTGATAACAATATGCATAATGTAACAATTAGTACCTTTTTTATCATATTTTATTGATTTTTCATTTTGACAACCTCCTCATCTTTCTCCCTAATCTTTGGTGCCACTTTCTGCAAACTCACTTTTCCATCCTGTACATGGCATTCAACAGTGGTATTAAAAGCAGTATGAAACTTAAAATCTGCTTCTCTGCTGATGGCATTAACATCAACTGTAAAGAATTTTGCTCAGTTCGACCATTGTCACTAACATCATAATGAATTCCATCAAAGTGCATACCCGGTTTTCCTTTGTTAAATTCTTCAAATCTTATTAATTTCATAACTAGTTTACTTATACTATTATCTAAATTTTTCATTATTGTCCAATCATTAACCTTTACTTTATAAAGCTTGATAAGCCAAAAAAGACGATTCTAATACTATCAAATATCAGTCAATAATGCTGACTAATTAATGATCCGCTTCATGCACATCAACTTCTAATAAAGCAGGGGCAACAGTTGCGTCCAAAATATTTAACCTGATGAATTGAGTTGTCAATTTTTTGAACTTAATGGTTAATTCACTCCCAATTTTTGTCTCTTCACCAATCTTTACCCATTCATCGCCTTTCTTATAGTCAATGGTAAGCCTGGTGATGTGGCTATTATTTGCCTCATTGATGATTATTGCATCAATGGAACGGGGTTGCCTCAAATCAACTTGTATCCAGGCATGCCGTACACTATCATCGGTACTCCATTTAGACAAATTGTCCTTACTTCTATCTACCAGCATTTCTGCAGAATTTTTCACATGTGAATTTGATGCAGTAGCAATATAATCATCAAGAGGATCAATCAATGGAATAGAAATAGCAGTAGTATCAACCTGAATTTTTATAATTGTGGAAATAGAATCCCGACTGGCAAGCGGAACTGTAAAGGACATTATACCATTAACAGTTTTTAAATTAACTTTATCACCATTCAACAAACTGGCATTTAAAACCCTTACAGGTAAAGCAGGAATTGTTATGGTACTTTGTTTCCAATTTAATATATGCAGAAAAACAAAATTCCCTTTTCTGGTACTCGCTATATTTCTTCCAGGCAAATACGGACCACCATTTGTACCATAAATCGCCTCACCATTCAATTTCAACCATTTACCCATATCTTTCAAACGACTTACTTCTGCAGCATCTATCACTCCTGATGGCGATGGCCCTACATTGAACAAGAAATTACCATTGCCAGCGGAACTCAATATTAATCCCTGCAAACACTTTTTTAAAGATTTCAACTTTTGATTGGGGTGAAATGACCATTGATGTCCAATGGTCATGCAGGTTTCCCAGGGCCTATCCAAATTCATTTTTCCAATCCGTTGTTCAGGTGTTTCATAATCTCCTTTTGCACCTGTACGATTATTGATGATAATATCGGGTTGAATAATATGTGCAAAATCAATAACGCCCTTACCACGAATGGAATCAAATTTTTGTGGCACATCAAACCAAAGGGTGGCTAATGGGCCATAATTGAGCATCAACTCTGCTATCTGGCGCTTGAGATAATTGGTATAGGCATCTATATTATATACATCACGCTTTGTTTGCCCCCCCGGACTTGTTAATGGAAAATCAGGATTGTACCAGTCGCAAGTGGAATAATAAACACCAAAAGCCATTCCTTGCCGTTTACAGGCCTCGCTCAATTCCTTAACCACATCTCGCTTAAAAGGGGTGTGCATAATATTGTAATCTGTTTGTTTGGTATCCCAAAGACAGAATCCATCGTGATGCTTAGTGGTTAGTACAATATATTTCATTCCTGCTGACTTAGCCACACTTACCCAGTCATCTGCATTAAAGTGTATCGGATTAAAATCCTTATAAAGGCTATCATATACATTTATTGGGATCTGGCCACCTCTCGACCAACTTATTTCTGTTCCTTTTAATGAAACAGGGCCCCAATGTATAAACATACCAAAGCGGGCATCTTGCCACCAAGCCAAACGCTCTTCTTTTGATTTGAAGCTTTGGGCAAATAATGAAATCTGTAATAAACAGAGTGCAAGCAATAGAATGTACCTTTTCATAAACTTATTTTATTGTTTTACTTAGATTTAATAAGATGTCCCTTTAGTGCATAAAATAAAACATAAGCATAACAAACTAAAGGTGCAATAAATGCAAATCGGATCCCTGCCTTGTCAGAAATCTGTCCCATTATCGGAGGTATGATTGCCCCCCCAACTATTCCCATTATCAACAAGGAAGAGGCTGTTTTTGTATATCCACCCAAATCCTTAATACTTAATGTAAACACGATGGGATACATAATAGAAGTAAATAAACCAACTACTGCTAATGTCCATATTGAAAAATATCCAGTGGTTAGTATCGCCGTTAATACTAAAACAAATGCACCCAACGACGATACCACCAGCATTTTGGGTGGTGCAAATTTTTTGAGAATGAAAGAGCCCATCACCCTGCCGGCAAGCACCAAACCCATGAAAACAGAAATGAATAAAGCTGATTGTTGCTCTGTTAATCCAGGCAAATGCATTGACTTTGAATAGCGAATCAGAAAACTTACAATACCTACTTCTGCACCTACATAGCAAAAAACAGATATAACGCCAAGCATTGTATGTGGAAATTGGAAGATATTTTTAAAAGAATACCTTGTTTGTTCTTCGTCACTGATAATTGGCAATTTTATAAAAAATAAAAGTATAGCCATTCCAATAAACAATCCCGCCAATCCGATATAAGGCAGCTTAACAAGATTTGCTTCGCTGGTAAGGAAAGTTTGAAGTTGGATTGGGCTATAGGAATCTATGTTGGATTGGGGAATATCTTTTTCGTGTAACAAGAACAACGAACCAATGTAGGGGGCAATAGTGGAACCTACTGAACCCACTGCTGCCGATAAGCTTAACCTACTTGATGCGCCATTAGCATCGCCCAGTTTAGAGATATATGGTGTTGCAGTCACTTCGAGGAAAGTGAACCCTGCTGCCATTACAAACAAAGCCATTAGAAACAATGGATAGTAACGAACCTCGGCAGCGGGATAAAACAAGGCTGCACCCATAGCAGCTGTCAATAAACCAGTGATCATTCCTGCCCGATAACCTTTCTTTTGTATGAATTGCCCGGCCGGTAATGCCAACAAAAAATAAGCCCCAAAGAAGGCAGACTGCACTAAAGAAGACTGAAAATCTGTTAGCTGACAAGCCCTTTTCAAGTGTGGGATCAATATATCGTTGATATTTCGACTCATGTTCCAGAAAAACATAAGGCACATCACTATGAGCAATGGAACGAATATACTTATTTGCTTAGTTGTTTCCTGTTTCACTAATGTTGTTTATGGTAAATATTACGCGTTTAGATCAAATATCTGTTTCATCAAAACCCAATGTTCATCTTCTTTTGCAAAAGGCAATCTTTGTTGAAACTTCAGCATCAGTTCTGCCCATTCCTTTTGCTTTGGCAGTGTACCCATGCGTTCAAAATCCCTTGCCAATTGAAATGCTGTATTTGTTTCAAGTAGCATTAATAATCGATTGCCAATACGGTATATATCCATTTTGAGAATATTACATTTTTTAATGCCTGTTATTATTTCAGGCCATATCACACCGTTTCTGTGATAATACTCATATTCTGCAATTAATTGCTCATCATCTTTTAAATCTAAAGCAAGGCAGAATCTTTTTGTAGCCATTTTCTTTTGTGTTTAGTAATTAATTTATTCTTCCCGCACTCCCTTACTCTTTTAAATCACAACTACTTCCTTCCGTTTGTGGTGTTAAATAAACACCATTTTCTATCTTGACCGGGTTTACAAAGTATTGTTGTAAGTGTGGAATATGTTCCAAAAACAAAGCCTCATGCCCAAGCTTGATGTGATTGAACAACACAAGGTGTTGATGCAGTTGCCCCATATCGCCTACATGCGGTACTACGGGTATACCATACTTTTTGCATAACAAACTCACTGTAATAAACTCACTTACACCACCAACCCTAACAGCGTCTACCTGAATGAAACCAGCCGATTTTGTTTGCAAGTAATTCTTGAAGATGATTCTGTTCGGTACATGTTCTCCATAAGCAAGTTTAGTTGGTGCAATGGCTTCCGCCAATATCTTGTGTGCCAATATATCATCAGGATGCGTAGGTTCTTCAATCCAGAATGGATTCATGGATTGCAATTGTTTGCAAATAGCTACTGCTTGCGGTAATGTCCACTGCTGATTGGCATCAAGCATCACTTTCACATCATTCCCTGCCACTTCCCGCACAATATGAGCCCGACGAACATCCCTTTCAAATTCTTTAGACCCCACTTTAAGCTTCATGGCACTAAATCCTTCCGATACGGCCTTCTTACAATTATCTCGCACATTCTCGTCACTATAATTAAACCACCCAATTGAAGTATCATAGCCTGGATAACCCTTACCTATTATTTCTTTTCGTCCTGCTGAGCTTTCATTCTGTGAATCTATTAAAGCAATTGCTTGTTCCCTTGTCATTTCTTCTTCAAGATAACTTAGGTCTAGTGTTTGTACAATCTGCTCTGCTGTTAAATCTATCAATAGTTTCCAAAGAGGCACCCTTCTTTTCTTTGCCCAAAGGTCATAACAGGCATTGGTTACAGAAGCCAAACCCAAATAAACAACTCCCTTTTGTGGCCCTAACCAACGGAATTGTTGTTCGTTTGACAATGCATTAAATAGGCTGCCAAAGTCTGCCATCACTTCCTCAATATCTTTTCCTTTTAGTGTTTCAGCATAAAAAGCGGATGCCTTACACACCAAATCATTCCCTGCTCCAACCGTAAAAGCAAAACCAGTACCTACCAAGCCGCTATCATCTACCAATTTGGTTACGGCGTAAGAATATACAGGATCACGATGAATAGCATCACTGCCTGCACCACTTCCAAGAGGGTAACGCTTGTCTTCTGTTATTATTTTTTGTATCATATAATATATATGATAATTGATTTTAGTATTGATTTAAAAACATCAATCAATTATCATTCTTTTTTTCCTTTTACTAAATAGCTATCAGCAATCTCTAATCACTGACAACTAACCAGTAACATCTATAGCTTATATCCTAACTCCGCCCCACCACTGATCGGCATAACACAACCTGTAATAAATCGAGCCTTTTCCGACAAAAGAAATACGCAAGTATCTGCCACCACATCTCCCGTAGGGCAATACCCAAGTGGATGAATCTTATCCAAATAAGTTTCTATCTCGCTCGTATTAGGTTGTTCTTTTGCCCAATCTCTCAACATGGGTGTCCAAACACCTGCGGGTGCTACAGCATTTACCCGTATCCCATACTTTGCATAATCCAAAGCCATTGATTTGGTCAATGTATTCATGGCACCCTTTGTTGCTGTATAAGCTGCATGAATCTCTTGTCCAATTTCTCCTACCAAACTACTTGTATTTAAAATGCTTCCCTTTGTAGCTTTTAAAGCTTCAAAACCGTATTTTGTAGTTAGGTACAAACTTTTCAGGTTAATATTCATGAGGTTATCCCATTCTTCAGAGGAAGTTTCATGTAAAGCCTTTGAAGGAGTCGCAATTCCTGCATTGTTATGTATGGCATCAATGCGTCCGAAATGTTCAATCGTCTTTTCAATGGCTAGCTTAACTTGTATTTCATCTGATACATCACAAGCTAGGGATAGATGGTTACCACCAATTGCTGCAATGAGGGCATCAATTTCATTTTTACCTCTCGCTGTAATGGCTAATAAGGCCCCTTCTTTAGCATAAGCTTTTGCGCAATCAGCTCCAATACCCTTAGAACCGCCGCTAAGAAATATAACTTTCTGATGTAGTAACATAGCAATCATTATTTAGTCAAATAAGTTAAAATAGATTAAGTATCTGATATTATGCAAAGAAAAGAGTTGTTATTTAGCATATTATCTTATTTATTACCCATCAATTACACTATATCAACATCAATAATTTTCTGTACAATAGATTTGCTGGTAGTTTAGAACTTCAAATTTTCAGGTATGCGTCCACAACTTTTAAAAATAACATCAGGTCCTTCCATTTCATTTAGTGCTAGGCAAGATTCAAAGCCCTACATCAATAACAATTGGCATTATCATCCTGAGATTGAATTAATCCATATAATAAAAGGGGAGGGTACGTTGTTTGCAGGTGATACTACTATCCGTTTTAGTGATGGTAACTTAATTTTGATTGGTTCACAACTACCACATTATTGGCGTTTCGATGAAGTATACACCCTGGAAAATCCAATACCTTCACTAATAGAATTAACTCAGTTCTGTGAAGACTTTTGGGGAAAAGACTTTCTGGCATTACCGGAAAATCAAAATATTAGGACACTCTTCGAACGGGCAAAGCGGGGGATAGTGGTATCGGAAGAGGTAGCACCATTGGCAAAGGAATCTCTCAATAAATTAATCTATGCCAAAGGCTCGGAACGATTACTTTACCTCATACAACTATTAACCATTTTATGCAGGGTAACCAATCCCAACTATATTTCTCAAGCTATTTCTTTTGAATTTGATTCATCAGAGAATGAGCGTATCAATGCCATCTACAATTATTCATTGTCTCATTTCAAAGAGAAAATCTATCTTAAAGATGTGGCGGCAGTTGCTAACCTTGCTACTAATTCGTTTTGCAGGTATTTTAAATCAAGAACGAGAAAGAGTTATGCTGTTTTTATTATCGAGCTAAGGGTAGGTTATGCCTGTAAGCTATTGACAGAGAAAAGATTGAGCATTAAAGAGATTTGCTTTCAAAGCGGGTTTAATACTTTCACGAACTTTAATAAACAATTTAAAGCTTTAAAAGGAATGCAACCCAATGAATACAGAAAGCGGATGGGGTTTGAATAGTGTCCAATGGTTCTCCTTTGCGCCCTTACTTTCATCCTTACAGCTTTACCTGGTGTCCTTATATCCAATTTAGGCTTTTCCTGCTTAACTGTTTTTACCATTGTACAGTACAATTTCCTATAATTGCTAAATTACTTTCCTTCTGCTGATCCAAAATAACAATATCTGCTGATTTTCTATACGAAAGTTCAAAGTTTAAACATTAGCTTTAATGTATTAAATGCAGCTCCAATAAAAACCTACATTTAACTGATATTACCCAGCTCCTGCATGGTAGTATTATCGAAAAATAATTATTCAGGAAATACTAAAATCCCCTCAAAATCTTTTTTAATTCCGGAGCTAAGCAATGTATTTTTATCATCTTAATTTGGTTGTACATTTTTTTCTGCTTGATCATCAATACTGTAATTTGAAAACATAAAGATACCTTAACACCATGCAAAAAAAAGAAACCATCACGATCAAGGATATTGCTAAAGCTTTAAACCTGTCTATTGCTACTGTGTCCAGGTCTTTGAAAGACAGCTACCAGATCAGTGAAAAAACCAAGAAACTGGTTAAAGAGTTTGCAGCTGCCAATCATTACTCCCCTAATTTAAATGCCCAAAGTTTAAAAAGCCATAAAACGCGCAGTATCGGCCTGCTTTTATGCTCTATCCCCAATACCTTTTTTGCGGAAGTGATTGATGGAATTGAATTTGCTGCCAAACAAAAAAATTACCACCTCATCATTACCCAGTCTTATGAATCCATTGAAAAGGAAATCCAAAACCTGGATTTTCTCAACAGCCGTTCTGTGGATGGATTCCTGGTGTCTATATCAACAGAAACACAAACTTTTGACCATTTTACAGAAGTGCTTGAACTGGAATTACCTATCGTATTTTTTGACAGGGTAGCTCAGATAAAAAATACACACCATGTAGTGTCTGCAAACGCAGATGGCTCTTACCAGGCTACCAAACATTTAATTGAACAGGGTTGCAGAAATATCGGGCATATAACCAGCTCACAGAAATTATCCATTACCAATGAACGGCTTGAAGGGTATACCAAAGCCCTGACTGAAGCTGGAATTGAAATAAATGAATCCTATATCAAATATTGCCACCATGGAGGCATGTTACTGTCTGAAGTGGAAAACGCTATTGACCAGTTACTTTCTGCAGAAGATGGCCCTATAGATGCCCTGATAACCGCATCAGACCGGATTACCGTCTCCAGCCTTTCCCTTTTACAGAAGAGAGGTGTAAAAATACCCGAACAGCTGGCATTAATAGGGTTTACTAATTTTACAGTTCCTGAAATCTTTAATCCGCCTTTAACCACCATCCGGCAATCCGCTTTTGAAATGGGTAAAATAGCGGCAGATCTGCTGATTACTCAAATTGAAAGCAAAAGGCCGGTAACCCAGTTTGAAAAGATTGTTTTACCTACTATTTTAAACATCAGGGAATCTTCCTGTAAGAAAACCACTGCTGTAAGCAGATAGAACTACTGCATAGTGACCACTGCTGCACTGGCTGCAGGTAATGCAATGGAAAAACTGTTACTGCTTCCGATGGAATGATCTTCTGTGCTGCCAGCTGTAAATAAACCACTGGCAGTAACTGTATTATTGCAAAAACTGATATTACTGGTAGAACTGATTGCCGGAGCCGAAAGCCGGGCAATATGAATAGTAGCATATTTATTGATTACCTGCACATTAACAATAATATTCTGGGTGGTTTCTTTATTAATCAGTGTAATAGCCGGGCTACCATTTAAATTGCAGGCATAAGCACTTACTTTGTATTTGCTGGAACCCAGGGTGGCCGGGATAATGGTTCCGCCGGTTGCACCATATTTAAATGCAAGAAAAGCATAGTAAAGAGGCCTGGGTGTAGTGACATTACTATAATAAACAATCGGGGAATAGGCCCCTCCTGCACCGCCATGGAAATTAACACCCACCCCACCTGCTTCCGCAACATTCCACATAAAATCCAATCCCCATAAAGCAGCGGCAAACACATCGCTTACCCCTGTTTGACCACCTCCGTTTATACTGTTACATTCGGTAATCCGCCAGGGTAAGGAGGAACTGTTAGACGCCCCATTAATTACTGTAAAATAATTGGGATATTGAGGTATTGGGGTAAACAGCCAGCTGATATTGATTCCGGTGGATCCTGCAGGGCCGTTCTGATAATAATGCGAACTTAAAAATTTCAGATTTTTTCCTTCATTGCCAGCAAAACTGGCTACCCAGGCTGATTGATACGCCACATCCGGACCGGCAAGTGGTGCTGCTGGTACCCGGTTATGGACTGCCGTATAATAGGCATTCCAATCTGTTTCATAATTGGATTCACTATACGTGGATGCCCTTACCGGATTCCAGGAATGATACCCATCCGGCTCATTTCCAAATTGAAGGGCCATTAAATTATTTTGCAAACTGTTATACACATAAGTGGCTTCACTGGCTGCTTTGGCCGAATCAAAAATCCCCATATCCAAACCAAAAATAACCGGCCATCCCAAAGCTTTGGAAAAACCGGCAATATTATCCACTTCTGTAGTGGTGAGCGAATTGGCAGGAGTACTGCCTGTCCTTGGACCATTGGTCCACGTAAGTGCATCACTGCTGTTTCCGCCTAGCCGGATCGTCCCTGCACCTAAATTTTTCATCAACTGAATAAGTACCGAATTACTTGCATTTAAGTAGGTTGGGGAAGCAGAAACCTGGTTCATCTCATAACTGAATCCCTGAAAATTTGCAGGGATAATATACCCGGGCTGGTTTTGATTCACTGTAAGTGTCAGGACACTGTCCGGCACCGTTACTGGTGGTACAACTACTGGCGGTACTGTGGTAGTGGTGGTGGATGAATTTTTACTGCAGGATAATAAAATAATGACAAAGAAAAAGGATACAGAAAATTTCATTGAAATGTTTTAAAATATATTCCATTAATCATGTATTAAACCAGATTATTAAATGCCAGCTGGATAATACAATGTTATTACAGATATACAGACGAAACAAAATGAAAAAACTCCCATTTTATTATTGAAATTTTAACCACCTGAATCTTTTGGTTATGCTTATTATTTGATTCTGTTTTTATAGCAGCATTTCATGTATTACAGGATAAAAAAAGAGGCCCTGGAATAATATTATTTGATAAACTATTCCAGGGACTAATTGTAATTAATTTAAATTAAACAAAATCAGCACGCATTGGATTGAATACATCAATCAGAATGCCCTCTTCCAGGCATACCACACCGTGAATGGTATCAGGACTTACATAAAAAACATCCCCAGCCTTCAAAACTGATTTTTCATGATTAATTTCCACTTCAAATACACCACTTGCTACATAGCTGATCTGTGTATGAATATGGTGATGCAAACTACCAATATCGCCTTTCCTGAATTTTACTTTTACCAACATCAACTGCTCATTAAAAGCCATTACTTTTCGTTGAATGGAGGCATCAGCGGCTTCCCATTTAAGGGACTCATCTGGAATAAATGCTTTGCTCATGCGGATATTTTCTATTTGGAAATTGTAAACAACCAATGGCTTAAATCTGCCGCAGCTTTATCATTCTCCCATCCGTTATTGTTGCCCAAATGTCCGTTCAGGTATTCATTATAAAACCAGGGGTCTCCAATCACTAAAACAGTACCCTTTCCGTATGTTGCCTTAGCGGCTACAATGTATTTTTCAGTCTGATGGGTAATTACCGGAACCGCATTTTTATACAATTGAAGGCTGGTTACTTCTTTCATATACACTTTATGTGCAGTGGTAAAAATGGGGTCTCCTGCTGGAATATAAAAGGCACCCATTTCATAGTTGTTCTTATACACTTTGCTTTTACTATCCTCATTTAGATGGATACCAAATGATTCAGTTAATTTATTTAAATGTTTAAACTCTACATTACCTGAATCATTGGCCATTACAACCAGTATTCCTCCATGTTTTACATAATTCCGTATTGCCTTAATATGCTCCGGCTCAATATAATTGGGTTTGGCTGTCTCCAGTTCTGTATCCGGGTCTACAATCAGATATACTGAAGTCCCTTTTAAATTTTCAACAGTGGGAGCACTGTCTAAACTGCCCAGTACAAATCCGCTTTGTTTAAAAATATTGCCCCATTTACTGTATCCGCTTTCTACAGTATCTTCCCACATATAATGAAAACGAACCAGTTCACCCTTACTGTTCTTTTTAAATTCATGATTAAAATAATAATCCAGGGTTACTTTTTTCTGCTGGGTATGCCCTGCCAAAAAAAGCAGGACAAAACAGCAGGATAGCATCATTTTAATACGCATAGCCTATATTTTATTGTATTATTCAGACTTCTATAATATCTCCGGAACACTTACCTGGTCCATATCTGCAAATAACTGGTTTTCACCAGCCATTCCCCATATAAACCCGTAATTGGAAGTGCCACATCCAAAATGCATGGACCAGGGTGCGGATATTACCGCATCATAATTCTGCATTACAATATGCCTGGTTTCCCGGGGCTCTCCCATAAAATGAAACACACGTTCTTTTGCTGCAACATCAAAATAACAGTAGACTTCCATCCTCCGGGTATGTGTATGCGGCGGAACAGAATTCCACACACTTCCGGGTTCAAGGATGGTTAACCCCATTACCAGCTGGCAGCTTTTAATACCATCCAGATGAATATATTTATAAATGGTTCTTTTATTGGAAGTGAGCATATCCCCTAAATGCACCGGTGTGGCTGCTGCATTGGACATTTTTGTATTGGGATAGGTCTGATGGGCAGGAACGGATAATAAAAAAAAGTAGGCAGGTTGTTCAGGATCCTTTGATTGAAAACTTACGGAACGGGTTCCTTTACCCAGGTACAAACAGTCCAGTTTTGATAGTGCATATTCCACTCCATCTGCTATCACTACTCCTTCCCCGGACAGGTTGATAATACCCGCTTCTCTTCTTTCTAAAAAGTAGTCTGCTTTTAATTCTTCTTCAACCGGTAATTCCAGTTGTTGTAATACCGGTTTAATATGGCCGATGATTACGCGGTCATAATGGCTGTACACCAACTGAATTGTATCTTTATTTTGATTTGCATTCACCAGAAAAGATGCCCGCAAATCAGCAGTATCCATACCAGCCACTTCTTTTGGGCTGTTTTGAAATCGTATTTCCATAGTATTGTATTTTAATAATTTATCTGGCCATCCAGCCTCCGTCCACAAACAAAACAGTGCCATTTACATAATCAGATGCAGGGGATGCCAGAAACACTACCGGGCCTTTAAAATCTTCCGGTACACCCCATCGGCCAGCTGGGATCCTTTCTAATATAGATTTACTTCTGTCTGCATCTTCCCGCAATGCCTTGGTATTATTGGTGGCAATATAGCCCGGTGCAATTCCGTTTACACAAATCCCCTTACTGCCCCACTCATTGCCAAATGCCCTTACCAATCCTGCTACAGCAGATTTACTGGCTGTATATCCCGGCACATTAATCCCACCCTGAAAACTTAATAATGAACAGGTAAATATAATTTTACCGCTACCCTGCGCTATCATCTGCTTACCAAATTCCCGGGCAAGGATAAACTGTGCATTCAGATTGATATCAATTACTTTATCCCAATATTCATCGGGATGTTCGGCAGCAGGTTTGCGTAATATAATCCCCGCATTATTTACCAAAATATCAATTCGCGGATGTGCTGCTTTAACAGATTCGATAAAACTATACAACTTTGCCCGGTCTGAAATATCCACCTGATAATAAGTAAATGGCCGGCCGGCAGCTTCCACAGCCGCTTTTACAGCTGAATAATCTTCTACAATAGAAGCGCCAATAATGTTAGCTCCTGCTTCTGCCAGTGCAGTGGCCATACCCATACCTAATCCGGTATCGCAACCTGTTACCAATGCCGTTTTACCGGCCAGACTGAATGATGCTAATGTATTCATATATCTATTTTTATTATTAATCGGGAATTTTAACAGCCTGACGGGTGATTAGCTGCCATCGGCTTTTTTCTCTGATCCAAACAGTTACAATGGATAATTTTACCTTTCCGGGTTTTCCGCTATCATTGGTGACAGCCTGAAAAATATGCCTTACAACAGCTGTATGTCGGTATACCTGGATATGCTGGTTCAATAATTCAATGGAAACAAAGACGGACTTTCCACTGACAATTGACTGGATAAATGCTGCCTTATTTTCTACTTTACCACTGGAATGTCCATAACTTAGGCTATCAGCCACCAATTCCGACAATCCAGCACTATCTGCACGGATCATGGCTTCTTTGAGGTTTTCAACCGCTTTGGCAACCTGGATTTCCTTTCTGGTTTGACTTATAACACTGTTGCTGATCAGGGTAAGAACAAAAAATAACATGCTGTATTTTTTCATCAGGATTTCTTTATGGGAATAAATACTTGCAATTCATTAAAAAATCAATAGTATTCAACTGGAATGCAGTCTGAATGAAAAATGAAATTAGGACCATATAGATCATATCCGGTCATTTGACCCGCACTATATTTACTCAAACGTTTACACAAATTTTTATACTTTGTATCTTTAAGTAGTTCTATTCTGATTTTATGCTATTTTATAACACATTTCCCGGCGGGGTCCAGAAGGAATACTTTTCCATGGCAATACACTTTAATTTTTGGTTTACTGCTTTGATCCATTATTTCAAAACGAATTGGTGCTGAACTACCATCTAAGCGGATAGACCACAACACAAATAATTTCCCCCCCCGGCATCGGGTAATTACACAGGGTACCGGTTCAAAATCCGGGCCGATACCCATTGCTTCAATCAGCTGAACCGGTTGAGAGGCATTGATTCCAGTCACTATTTCTTTTTGGGCAATCATAGTGGTAAAAAGATGGGAGGTATCTGAAATAGTAATACTGGCTTCTTTTAAAAATTGATAGCCCTTTATATCGGGTATCAGCCAGGGCTGGCCCGCTTCTTTTGTTTTCCAGTTTCCCCGTTGATGATAAGCAATATCAATAGTATCCGATACAGGAGCTGAAACCCAGTCTGCAATCAAAACAGTGGTGCTGTCTGCCAGGATATAACCCCTGGTTTGGGAAACCCCCATATATGCACTATCTGTTTTTGCAAAAGAAAAGGATACACCCTTTGTTTTACCGAAAGACAGGCTTTTTGAACTTTTAAATGCCTGGTTTTGCTGGTTAATCACCATACTGTTATGTGCCACTGTGGTTTTATCCCACCCAACATGGGAAGCTGCGCCATATTCTGCAGTGCCGGGGTCAATGGAGATTTGTGTACCACTGCCATATAAAACAAAATTGAGTGCATCAGGATGTGTATGCCAGCCTTTTGAAGGATGATTGATATCATACTTCGTTAACAGCCAAACAGCATTTTTACCTTCCCCCTGATACAATATATCCAACCCGGTATGGTCCAGATGCCGGCTTCCGAAGGAAAATGGGGGGGCTTTTTCAGGCAGGGCCTCCCTGTATAATAATGAAAAATCAAAAACATCAAAATCATTACCAATCTTTTTTACAGTTTCCAATCCACCTTTAAAGTTTCTGCCATTGATTAATACTGGTAAATAATCCTGATTTTTAAAACGGGAATACCCATATTCATAATAGCCTTTAAATGCAGGCAGGTACACTTCTCTTGAATCATTGATACGGGGTAAATTCATATCCGGCATCATAAGCTGCAAAGGAGCATCCAGTGCTTTTTTCAGTCCGGCTAAAAAACTGGTATCACCATTATTCTTTGCCGATTCCGCCAATAGAATCATCGGTTTTAAAGCATAAAAATGATAAGCTGGCGCGTTCTCATACCAATGCCCATCTGCAGTAAACCCTTTTTGAAGCTGGTAGTGTAATCCCCTGTTTTTTTCATGTAAAGCCCAATCCACCAGTGCAGGATTTGATGTGAGATAGCCGGTCATCCCTACAGCTGCATTGTACCAGTTGGATATATTATGTATCCCCAGGTTAAAACAATGCTGAATCATATCAACTGCAGGGAATAAAAAATTATTTTCAATATTGGCATGTTGCGCTACCGATAAATCATTCCAGATTAAGGATGCTCCCTGCAAAATTTTGATCAGCCAAACCGATTCATCCAAAGCCTGTGAACTTACACGGCCCACACCAGTTTCGTACATAAAATCATTGCCGCCGGCCTTATTATGAAAGGGTATCCGGGAATAAACTTTGGCATAGGCTTCCAGTATTTGAACAGCTCTTTTCAGATAAAGGGAATTACCACTCATCCGGTATGCAAATGCCAATGCTGTAAAACGGGTAGCCCAGGCTGCATGTACCTGGGTAAGAATCAGCACACCATCATAATCTTTACTTACAATACTATCTACGCCATAATAAGTTTTGGTGCCATCCTGGTTGTGATGCTCCCAATGCCAGTTACCCAGGTATTTTCCTGGCTTCATGGGTTTTCCTTCCTCCGGATCTACATAATAATGGCCCCAGTTGCCACCCCTTAAAGGCAACTCAATTGCTGTAGTGTCCTTTACAGCTTCATCGGCAATGGTCCTGATCTGATTCCAGTAAACTTTTGCCCAATCGAATTGTTCTGTTTTATATTGAATATGTTTAAAATCCTGGGCTGATATATTCAATGCAGGCTGGAGGGTATGCTGGGCAATTCCCCGGCCGGCAGAGAATACCAACAGGAAAACTACAATTGAACCAACTGGCAATAGCTTGCTTTTAGTAACCATATGTAAGCTTTTATCACTTTTAAAATTGTACAGAACCATCACTTGTTTTTAAGGGGTGCAACTGTAATAACCGGATCATTTCACTACCGGCTAATAAAACCGGTCCATAGCCATGTGCTGCATATGCATGTACCGGACGGTAATAATAGAATGCCGGGTCAAATCCCATTCCGGTTCCTACACAGGTACCTTCTACTTCTCCCTTACTGTTTACTTTTGAAGCAACAGCATGCCAGCCCAAGACAGCAACCGGACCATATGCCAGGGCATTAATCCAGCCTTTATTAATAGCATGTGCAAAACAATAGGTATAAATAGCCGTACAAGAGGTTTCCAGGTAAGAATCATTACGGTCCAGTAACTGGTGCCAGAATCCTTCTCCTGATTGTAAAGCAGCCAGTCCTTTTACATGCGCCCGGAACAATTCCATCACTTTCGCCCTTCCGGGATAATTTTCAGGTACCGCATCCAGTACTGCCGTCATGGCCAGTATGGCCCATCCGTTAGCCCTGCCCCAGTGAAAAGCAGGATGAACATCCATTCCTTCCACCCACCCATGACGGAATAAACCTTTTTCCGGAACAA
>Ga0208872_1000129_pt1 | contig 72030 bp, 90 predicted proteins | sample CryBogCBH12Aug08_FD_185508 | JGI IMG/M metagenome (GOLD analysis project Ga0208872, IMG submission 185508) | Freshwater microbial communities from Crystal Bog, Wisconsin, USA - CBH12Aug08 (SPAdes) | ecosystem: Environmental > Aquatic > Freshwater > Lake | place: Crystal Bog, Wisconsin, USA...
TACCTGATCCCTTACCTGATCCCATACCTGAGCCCTTACCTGATCCCCTACCTGAGCCCATACCTGAGCCCCTACCTGATCCCATACCTGAGCCCATACCTGAGCCCCTACCTGATCCCTTACCTGATCCCTTACCTGAGCCCCTACCTGAGCCGGACTAATTACTTTTGCAAGCACCCCACTATTAAAAATATTTTTCAAATAACCGACAGCATACTGGCAAGCCATAGGGGAGTCAACAAAAATAACTATAGGATTTTTGTATCCGGCTAATTGATACATCCAATTAATCCCCTTAATACACTCTTCTTTATTTAATTCTGTTTTGCAAGAAAAAAAACGGTCTAGCCATTCATCCCTCACTTGATACATTAATTCAACTTGTTCGGGTGTTAATTTTTCTATCTTATTCATATTTGGTTAGTTTAAAATTAATTGATCTTGCCATTGCTTCCAGTGTGGAGTCTCATCTACCACATCAAATAAATCAGCCTCAAATCCAAAACGGCTACCGAATTCAATAAGGGTATAGTAAAACTTATCGTAATGGTATTCTACTGAAAGCAAATGGTATTTAGCCCCTTCAACAAGAATAGACTCTACTTCTATACCTAATGTGCGATTAAATACCGGTGGTTCTTTGCAGATTAAAGTAGTCAAGGTGGGTAGTTTTTAGATTGCTAAGATAATGTACATTACATTACAATCCAAATAAATTGAAAAATATTTTTACACTTCTTTTATGTCTATATTATGCACCTTTTTCATCAACTTCTTCTTTTTCTTATACTCTTTAGTCAGGTACCCCTTACAGTCCTCCACAATAACCAGACCGGTATGCTTATCTACATATTGGAAATCGGCTACATATACTAGGGAAAAAGATCCATCGGTGTTAAGTTCGTACTCTACCTGCCTGGCTAAAAAGGCTATCTCCCCGGCTTTAAGTAATTTCTTCAAAACGGTGTAACGCCTAGCCTCTTTCTTGCTATCAAATACCTCCCCATCAACCTCCCCTTTCTGGCTGCTGTACTTATGTTTCTTTTCTTTTTTAGGTGGGTCTGTAAACAGGTGGGTATTGAGATTCCCTACGGCAGAATTCTTAATATCTTCTATCGTAAATACCCTTCCCTTAGCCATGTTAAAAAGGATTGGTGTCGTTGTCTGTGGAAGAAAATGTCTTTGGCATATTACCCTGGGAAATAGGCTTGAAATTAGACGGTAACCCGGTATCTGGCACTTCTTCAAATTTCTGTATCTCTAGCCTAGCCCTAAGCCTTGTGACTCCCAATTTCCCATTACGGTTTTTTGCGGTCTTTATATGCGTTTCTCCTGCTGTAGAATCTCCGTTCTCGTTGGTGTCTATATCGTAGTATTCTGGCCGATAAATGAACATAACGCAATCCGAATCCTGTTCGAGACTACCCGACTCCCTCAGATCGCTAAGCATAGGCATTTTGCTTTCTTTGCGATTTTCTACTTGCCTGGATAGTTGAGATAACGCAATGATTGGAACGTTTAACTCCTTGGCTATTATTTTAATATTCCTAGAAATGTTACTAATTTCTTGCTCCCGGTTACCTGATCGGTCTTTATCGCCAGACATAAGCTGCAAGTAATCAATAATGATTAAACCTACATTATGCTTATTCACCATCTTGCGAGACTTGGATCTAAAATCATAAATGTTTAATCCAGCGGTATCGTCTATGTAAATAGGAGCTTTCTCCATAATAGCAACCCCTTTTTCCATAAAACCTTTATACTCAAAATCAGATAAGGTTCCCCTTTGTACCCGTTCAAATAATATCCCAGACTCCGCTGATAGCATCCTGTTCATACACTGAGAAGCAGACATCTCCAAAGAAAAAAAACCAACCGGGGTGGGCTTTATTTTATGCAAGGCTGCGTTCTTAGCTAGATTTAAAGCCAACGCAGACTTCCCTATACTCGGTCTAGCTGCAATAATAATAAAATCAGTAGGCTGCCATCCGTAGGTTATCTTATCCAGCGACTCAAACCCGGTAGGTACACCGGTAAATAAATCCTGAGAGTTTCTTTGCTGATCAATAATGCTTAGCGTCTTTGCTATAATAGAAGGAGCATCCTCAAAGTTCTTCTTCATTACGCTGTTAGCTATACCAAAAACATCTTTTTCTAGGCTATTGAGCAAATCAAATACGTCCGTGGTATCATCATACCCCCTTTCGTAAAAATTACCCGATATGCGTATTATCTCCCTCTTTATGTGATATTGTAAAAGTATCCTTGCGTTCTGCTCTAAAGAAGCCGTTGAGGTAACCCGGTCCTGTAACTTGGTAATAAAATAAGGGCCCCCGACAGAATCTAGCTCACCCATAGCTTTTAACTCTTCAACTACCGAAGTTAAATCTATGATCATACTTCTACGGCTGAGCCCAACCATAGCCTTAAAAACCTTCTGGTGTTCTGTTTTGTAAAAACAATCCTGGTGAAGTATATCGGAAACTATCTCAAAAGCATTAGGTTCTAAAGTAATAGCACCCAGTATAGTCTGTTCCAACTCTACTGCGTGTGGTAATACCTTATTAAAAGACATATCTGGTATGTCATCCGAGTGCTTTAATTTAGCCATTTTATATCCCCCATTGATTAGCCATAGCGTTTGCGATACCAGGAAAAGTCTTTGATCTATTTTTTGCACTTGTGTTATCAGAGTACCACTTTGGAAGCGTCTTGCCAGATGGAGTTGTTACAAAATCTCCTTTCTCTACAATATTAGTAGGCTTCAATAACGGTAACCCCGTAAGCCAAAGACAGGTAGTTTTTTGGTACCTGTCCCCAAATTGCCAAGGCTGAATTATTTGATCAGGCTTTCTATATTCAGTACTCATAATTCCAACTGGGTTTTCAATAGCCATAACCGGAATCCCACAATTAACAATATCCATAAAAAACTTAATACCTTCTTGCTGTCTTCCATCCTCACGTTTCTTAGCAAAGTGCTTAGCTCCGGAAACAGCTAAATGAGTGCAAGGAGGAAAAAAAATAGCCATATCCCATTGCCCCCCCCCCAATCACTTTAAATATATCTTCTTGGTAATGCCATTCGGGGTGTCCTCCTGAACATGGAAGTATATCACAACTAAAAGCATTATGACCAAGCGCCCTAAATGCTTTACATACAGTTTGAGATTCTTCACACCCTATGAGTACATTCATGATAAATGGTGCAGGAAACCCACCGTGCTTTAGCAGCGGGATGAATGCGACCTGCTTTCGTTTTAGTTGTTTGAAAATGTTCCAAAGTGGAATGCTTTTTGAATATTTTTCAGTGCGATACTTTTTTTGTCTACAATCACTCTTCTGCCCAATTGATGAACTCCACCTGTTACTTTTCTTTCTCCTTCTATCCACACCAAATCCTTTGGCTGTATGGCATAACGCTGTTTGCGGATAGAAGGCGCAAAGCCTTTTCGATTGAGTTGCAATACCCGATTATTCTTGTGTTTCTGAATGATCTCTACCGGCTCAATCCTTTGCTGATCGCCTCCACCGGCAATGACAAAAGCATCATTATAATGCGTCTTTTCTATCTGCAGTGCTATTCTGTTCACAAAAGTGATATAGCCGTAGCTTACTTTTAGATCAGGCACATCGGCCCAAAATTTCTTTCTGATAATAGCCATGTAGGTATTTGGCTTATAGCTTTTTGGTGCGGCTAATTTGAGTTTCTTTTGATGCAATCGGTCATGGCACTTTTTATGTAGTATTGCCAAGTTCTTTGCACGATTACTGCCGGTTTTATTTCTTTCCAGGCAGTGGTGAATATGTGATGGCTGGCCTTTAGTAAAGGGCTTATGGCATAATTGGCAACATCCCCTTTCTCTTGCCATCAGGTAGCTGCGCATATTCTGATATCCGTACATATCACCCTGCTGATAATCCACACCTTCAATTTGAAAATTCTCAATTTTGGCAATATCGAAATTGGCTACTTCGATGGTAACACTACTGATGGGCAGTACTTTCTTTAACTGCCTGATGATCTTTAGATGGGTGTCATAACGCCGTTGGGTAGATGGCGGCAACCATCCTTCTTTTTTCTTACGATTCAAAAAACGTGGTTTACGATACCAAAGTTTGTTCCTACGACCTCTGCGGTACATGCGTCTTTCAGTCAGCCGTTCAGAAGTCTTGCCATCCATAACTACGGTTCCACAAGCAAGCTCTTGAGTTGCCGATACGCATGAATACCCAATATTCTGATAACCGCTATCAATACCCATCTGTACGTCCTGTATCTTGTTCTCACAAACAAAATTCAGGCGGATGGTAAAAGGATAACAGGTAACCACACTGGCTCTTTGAGATTTAAGCAGCTTGCGAGCTTTAGCCTGGCTACAGGGCATGAGCGGTGATCCTTCAATGGATAATACATACACAACGGCTTTAGGCCCACCTGTATGTTGGTGTAGATCCACATCGAGATTGTTAGCAGAGGTTTTTGAGCCTGCCACACTAAGAGTTTCCTCTTTGTTTAATGGCAGACCACAGTTGCTACGGACTTGTGGAGCATCCGTAGGTGTGTTCGTTGTCGTTCTCTTTGCTAACTGCTGCATAAATTCTAAAATTTAGTGGCCCTCTAATCAACCAATTGCTCTTGCAGATCACTCCGCAAGCCCCTTAGGCTTTAGCCTAGGGGGTGATTGACCTACTTTTTCTTTTCAAGTATTTTCAAATACTTAGTATCGTTCTCAAAAATATAATCCCAGGTAACCTTCCAATCTGAACCATCATTTAGACCACGGTAAAAATTATCTTTTTTTATCACCTCCAAGATACCGAAAAAGTCAAAAGCCTCCTCTTTTATCCGTGACCCAAACTTCTTCCTTCTGGATTCCGTGATAGATTCAATCTGTGGTAGCTTATAGTTCTGTGCAAATATGTTCCAGGCACTAGCGTAGGGTTCTATGAATTCAGGCTTATTGTTGGTGATAAATTCTTTTATCGCTATCCACCGATCTGATGGTTTAGCCGGAAGGGATACCTCTAACAAAGACCACTTTTTCTCTAGTTCTTTATTAGGACGGTATGTACTTACCCGGTTAGCCGGCACCTTCTTTAAGGTACTAGGCTGTATGGTCTCCTCCCAAAAATAGTCCCCATCAGTAGCAAATAACTCACATTCGTTGATCATATCACTAATAATCAACTCTACATCTTCTGGTGGCACAAGCATCTGTGACCCTATGGCATCGTATAGATACTTCTTCAGTTGTAACTTATTCGACTCTTCTAGCTGCAGCATCTCTATGATACGCCAATATATTCCGTACCCCACAGCCCCGTTTTTGCCAATCAGGGCTAGTAACTTAATGTTTTTTGTAGGGTCTAGCGGGTGAGGGAAACCTGCTTCCATAACTATATCTTTTTGGGTTGTTCTGCCTTACCGTGCATCTTGTCCATATCCCGTAATCCACGGCTGTAGGCTTCTGATTCTATTTTTTTTATGAATTTACTCATCTCGTTAGAAAACACAATCATATCTCCTGCACTCTTCTCTACTATCCTCCAGGCAAAAGCAACATTAACAGAAGTATAGTCCTTCTCTTGCTTAAAAGGTAAAGGATAGGGCTCCCTTGGGTCACCGACAGGAAACCTTGGATTTTCTTTAGTCTTTGGATGAGTCATAATTTTTCCCAGAGGGTAGAAAAACATCGGTGTGCCGTCACGTTCTTAACCGTAGCGTGTCCGACTTTCTTAATGAGATGCTGGTTTGCGGCCCGTACCACAACCCCGCCATACGCTCTTTTGCTTGGTGGTGACGTAATACGATTACTCAACTCACACCACAAACGAAAATCCTCTGCCTGGAACTTGTGTCCAGATGGGTATTCTCTCAGATAATCAACTAATAAGTTAAATGCCTTCTGAGCCCACTGGGGAGTCACCTGTTCCGCATGATCAATAGCCTGAGCGATACCAGCGTCTCTTAGCCTCTCGCCTTCAGCTATTATATCAAGGATATTCGCTTGTGTGTAAGTCATTATAGATTATTTTATTCCTAAAAACTTCTGGAACCAAGCTGTATATGGATTAGCAAACTTAGCCGGGTACTCCTGGATATTGTTAAGGATAAAATTGATATCATCCACAGTAAGGTAAATACCAGGCTTTCCTAATATACCAGATTGATACAAGGTGTTTCCTATCCGGATAACCTTGTATTTCACCGTGTCAACAACTAAGGTGTCAGCTACCTTTTCAATAACTGGTTTTGCTGCAGGAACTCCCTTGCTTTGGGAAAAGCCGATAGTTGCAATCAACGCAAAAGCGATAAATAGAATTGTTTTTTTCATGTTAAGTTATTATAGTTCTTGTAATAAAATATCCGGTATGTATTTTAACTCATCCTTAGCTATTGATGGGTACATAGCTTTAAACCTTTCTACAATCTTTGGCCAGCACTTCAGATCCTGTATCTCAATCATCTTTCGATCATAGTTCCCGTGACAGTCTGTATTCCAAAAGCAAAGCTCAATAAAGTTTAACGGATGAGTAGCTATTGATTTAAACAGGTTTTTGGGGAGTATATGAGCAATGCTGTATTTATACCGCTTAGGATCATCCTTACATGTTTTACCACCACAATGCTCGCAAACACCAGTAAGCTCCTTTCTTCTTTCAATAAACCATAGATTCAATTCCTCAGCATGTGCTTTTTCCGTTGATTCCTTAGCCTTATTCTTCTCGCTAACCTTTGGTATCACATACACCTTTTTCTCAGCCTTCTCACCTTTAGGCTTATGCCTTGGGCAGTATTGACCATCGGGTGCATGAAATGAACAACCAGGGAATATGCAGGACATTACTCTTGAATTAAAGCTACCAATGAATTTATATGATGCGATATAACAAAGTGTACCATCTCAACAAACTCCATAAGATCAGGTTCAAAAAACTCAGGAAATTCAATCTTTCGCAAATCGTGTACCAATCGCTTCAGACTTTCATTATCCGCTTCGATCTTAGCAACCTGTTCGTTTATCTTTTCGTGATTAAAAACAAAAGACTGATACCCTCCGTTTTCTGTGACATAAAAGCTAAACGTTTCCCCACTCATAATTTTATTATGGATATGTGGGTGTAAGTGCTCCTGAGCCTTCTCAACAGGCGAAATAACTATCTTTGAAACAAGTGGATTGGCTTCAATAATTATCGGATATTCTTTCCATTCAGAAATCTTTTCCTGTTCTTTTTTTAAGGCTTCTTCATCTTCCTTCCTTTTCTTCTCGTCTGCCATGCGATTAAACTCTGCTATTTCCCATGACTTCTTAGCCTCTGCAGCAAACTTCTCAAAATCTTTAGTGGACATCTTTTTTACAACAGCGTAGTCGTATATGCAGTGATACTTACCTAACTCGTCTATACGAGCCTGTATCTTCTCTTCTGCCAGCCTTTCTTTCTCTGCTTCTATCCTATCCTCCTCAGCCTGCAAAGGAGCCTCTAGTTCCTTCATAGCGGCCACAAGCGGTGTAAGTTCAGAGTTAACCCTCCGCTGCCAGGCAAGCGCCTCTTCTTTGAGTTTATCCGCATGTTCAACAAGTGCTACTCTAGTCCTTTTGATCTCCAAACGAGTTTCACGCACTAAGGCTAACCCTTTGGTGTCTTTTACATCTTTAACCTTCAAACCGGTTGCCTTTTTACGAAAGGCTTCTATAGCAGCGGCAGACTCGCTGAACTTTACTAACTCATTCTGCTGGTTGGGCTGAAGTATCACTACCGGGGTATCCATCTAACTGTTTTTTAAACGTGTTAAAATATGCTTGTTTATCTCCTGTTTGCAGGTATAATCCTATTGACTCATCCTCTCTCTGTTCCTTTTGTATTGCCTTTCTTATCCTTTCTTCTTCCGTAACAATCTTTCTTGGCTTGATCACTCGAACCGGCTTGGGTTTCAAATCTGCCTCTGTTCCTTCTATTACATTCATTGCTGATTTACATTGAGGACAAACACCTTCGTTTGGTCCATCCTCATCAAAACCAAATATTGCTAGATGGTTGAAGTGTATGTTACAAGATGTACAGACGTAACTCATTTAATATCAAAACGGTAAATCGTCTAAAGGTTCTTTTAATTCTGCCGGATTTTGAATTGAATTTTCCTTAGACAATCCCGATTCTGTACCAGGCTGATCAAACTCAGTCTCTCCTTCAGCCAAGAACTCAGAAACAAAAGTTAAACTCAACAACCATTTCTTCCAGAACTCAATCTGTTTAGATCCGTCCCATTCAACATCACCCTTCCACTCACGGCTTTCCACCGGAGGAAGTTCACCCATGTTATCCTTAGTAAAAGCGTGTTTAAGCGGCTTCCCTGATTGAGTAACAAAACAGGTTGTTTGTGGCTTACCATCTTTTAATTTATGGCTGGCAGATATACGAACTTTCATCGTAGGATCACCAGTACGCAGGGAATTGCAAAAACCACGGAAGTATCCGCTGTCTGTACGCATCTGCAATAAAAACCGTTCCCCTTTGTCTACTATTGTAAACTGGGCAACCTCATACTTCTTACCATTGTACTCGTCCTGTTTAAAATCCACCTTAACGATAGTGCCGGAGAGTGATTGGAAGAAGTCTGGCTCACCACCTTTCTCTTTGGTGTACAGTTTGCCCTCTTTGATATTGACATACGTAACTCTTCCTGAATCTTTTTCAAGTCCCATTTTGTTTTTGTTTTATGTTTTTTACGGAAAATGTTTTCAATATACTCTTTACTGTGACCACTGGCCGCTAGTGAAAGAGCCTCCATAGCGTCATCGGTTATCATACCCTACTTCTTTTTGTTTTTCCTTGCCGCCAAAGCCTCCTGAACAAGGAGACATACCATGCTGCTAAAAGAAGTCTCTCTCTTCTCCTTAGCCCTTTCCTTATGTACTTCCGCTATTACGGTATCTGGGAAAGACGAGTTGATCTGTGCCATTGATTTTTGTTTGGTGAATAATACTTTTCTGACATGTATTGAAATGCTAAGATAATGTACATTACATTACAATCCAAATAAATTGAAAAATATTTTTTAGGCGGGTAGAATTTAGCGTATAGGGACCGTGGCATAATCGAGTACCAAGCCCACGCACAGACCCTTTGCTTCTCTTTTTAGCGAAAGTTTTGATCAATAATAGTTTTTACTTTCACGGGAGATTCTTGGCTTTTAAAAGCACCGAAAAGAAAGATAATCAGAAAGGAAATGGGAAAGCTAATAACTAATCTTTATGTTAAATGGCGCACAGCGAACTTCCTTGTTTTTTTCCCACGCTTCACTTGTAACGGTGAGGAGTATTAAAGGGAGAAACAATGACAAGTCATTGTGTGGAGTTTCTAATTAAAAAGTTCAGGAGGTTTGCTATCGTTTCGAGAATTGTGTTTTAAAATCTTTGTTACTACATAAGATTTATTTACAAAAGTATTTGCTATTGCATCATATTCCATTAAAATATCCATTTCAACTTCTAGTGTATCTCCCAATCTAAACGCTTCGCCTTTTTCTATTTTCCCCGAAAAAGCATCATCGTTTATTTTGGCAACTATTCTATTCCCTTTATAATAGAACTCCCACTTCTTTTTTAGAGAAAAATCAATTCCGCCTATAATGTTTAAAAGTGCGTCTTGAACTGTTTCATTTTTTTGGGTAGGCCCAATTTTATCTGACCCAGATTGAGCAATATCTGCGAAATCTTCTTTTGGTATTTCAACTGAATTTTCTTTGTTTTTAGGATCAATTACCTCAAATCCAGTAACACCATTATCCGCATCTAATGTTTCAAAAGTTTGTGACATGTGCTTTTCGATTGCACTATTTTGATATATTTTATATACCCTATTGTCAATGTAGGTAACATTTCCTTTTACATCCTCAATTTTTACTCCATTATTTGTTGTTTCAATATTCTTTGGGCTTTTCCCTTTTAGAAATTTGAATATTTTATACGCACCCGTTAAAAGACCAATAACATCTTTGGCATGGGTTAAGTTTTCATGGGTAAAAAGTTGAGCTACATTTTGTATGCTTTGAGATAAAATAATTAAATCTATTTCAAAACTTCCGGGCTTCGGACTGGCGTTAATTCTGACTTCTATTTTTTTTGTTTCATCTATCTCTGCACTTATTTCTTGTATGATAGCTGTAAAGTGCAGAAAAGAATTAATAAAGGTATTAGCCTCTATTTGGTGAGATGGGCCATCAAATTTTACTTTTAACTCTTGCATACCCGTAACATTAGACATATAAATAGATTTGGTTGCGGGGGGAGATATTAAACTTAAAGATTATAATTGATTCCCTAACCTTCTATTTTTTAATAGAACAAAAGTACAGTATTATACTAAAAATTTAGAATAAACTACTATAAAATATAAATTAATTAGGATAAAACACTTTGGTGCCCATGGGGCACCCCTTCCCAATTGATTATAGCGAAGGGCCCCGCCACACAAAAAAACAAGGAAGTTCTTCCCGCAACGTGGCTTTTTTAAGCTACGCAAAATAAAAAAGCCCCTTCACAGGGGCTAACCAAGTAACATAATGTTGAGTTATTATCTTTCCCATTTATCTGTTTAAACTCTTTCTTTTCGGCACTTTTAGGGATTTTGTCCCACCTACACATTACCTGGAAAACAAAATCCCTACGCCAAGAATCTCCCGTGAAAGTAAAAACTATTATTGATCAAAACAATGCCTTCGTGAAATATTTTTCATAAAATTTTATAAATATTTTTCTTCCAGTAGCCCTGTGGGTATTTTATAGTCTAAAAATAATCACCATGGCTTCAAATGCGTTTAAAGTAAACGTCTACGAGATCAACGGTATTCCGCAGAAAAACATCTATCAGATCGGTTTCCCAGATTCCGGTGCGTGTTTGTTTTTAAACTACACGGGTAATAACCCTTTGTGTAATGCGTATGTACAAACGTTGAGTAATCAGTACCAGTATTCTGTTGCTGAAACTGTAGCGGCTCTGGTTACCCTGGCTAACACCTAGTGGTAATTGAGTTAAGAACCTATTAAATAGCCCTGCTTGTTGGGGCTATTTTTGTTCCCTTTCATTAGCCCTTAACTCTATGAGAGGAACACCTTTAGACTCCATTTCTTCCAGCTCCGCATCTGTGTTGGTATTCAAGTATTTTTTACGCAAACTGATCACCGCTGCAAACGTGTCTTCCATCTTCTTAACCATCTCCTGATAGTTTTTTATTGAATTGTCTTCAAGTGATAACTTAGATCCGTTTAACACCTTGGCCATCTCATTATTTTTTCTGTTCATGGCAAAATAAAGAGCAAACGGACTGTCTTTTTCAAAGCTGTCTACTACGTCCCGGAGGTATTCATTTTCTTCCGTTAAAGCGGCTATTTTTTGCGATTCCGTCATCTCGCCAGTAGGCTTTTTTTCAGGTATTCTTGTTTTTGTCGTTCCCATTATTCAAAAATATTTATAAATTTTTTGTATAAAAAATTATTTTAAAAATATTTATTCATTACTTTGTAGGCGTTATGAATCAACCTAAACTCACAAAAGAAGCCGGTTACTTCCTGTTGGAGAACCCGGACCTTCTGGTAGAAGCCGCAAAAATGACCGGTATTAGCTATGCAGGTGTTACCTCTGCGGCTAAGAGAAGATCCACAACGCTTACTACCTACCACTTGGTAATGCTCCTGTCACGGAGAATGTACTTACCCCCTGAAAAAATAGTTGAGATAACTGAAAAGCAATAATTATGATTCCTATTGACAACAGAGTGCTTATCCTCCCTGAACCTGCAGAAGACAAAGGACAGTTTATAACACCAGATACGGCTAGGCCAAAACCCATGAGAGGGAAAGTTATTGCCGTAGGTGCCGGGGAAAGGCGTAAATCAGACGGAGGTCTTATGCCTATGACCTGTGAGGTGGGAGATACTGCCGTGTACTCTAAGTTTGGTGGGACAGATGTGGAGATTGATGGAGTCGAGTATGTGGTTATGAAAGAAAGCGAAGTATTAATGGTTCTTAAACCCGAATGATATATGACTGAACAAATCCTTTTTGGAGAAGATGCCCGTAAAGCCATATTGGCCGGGGTAAACAAAGTGTGTAACGCTGTAAAAGTAACGCTGGGTGCCGCTGGCCGGAATGTGGTTATTTCCTACCCATACGGACAGGCAAGTACTAAAGACGGTGTTTCTGTAGCTAAAAACATATCCCTTTCAGACCCTATTGAGAAAGCCGGTGCCGAAATTATCAAAGAAGTGGCTATTAAGATGCTAACCGAAGTGGGTGACTCTACTACGACTGCCTGTGTATTAGCCCAAGCTATCGTCCAGGAAGGAATGAAACTGGTAGAAGAAGGGGCTAACCCGGTTGAGTTAAAAAAGGGTATTGATTATGCTGTAAGCCAGATTGTAGAAGAACTGAAGAAAATATCTATCCCTTGTGAGACACCAGAGCAGCTAAAACATGTGGCTACCGTTTCCGCTAACCACGATACTGAAATAGGCTCGCTGGTGGCTGAGGCTTTTGAGAAAGTGGGTAAGGATGGGGTAGTACTTATCGAAGATTCTGTAAACCGTAACACCACAATTAAGATGGTAGACGGGTTGCAGTTTGATAAGGGTTATGGTATTGCTGAGTTTTTTGTCACAGATAGAGGTAAAATGATTGCCGAAATGAATGACTGCCACGTGCTTATCTATGATGGGGTGATTACTACAATGAAAGAGATCAAGCCTGTTATGGAAGCCGTTCTTGGTCGTATGGGGGGTAAGTTGATGATTATTTGCAACTCGGTAGAAAATGAGGCGTATGCTTTCTTGGGTGTTAACCGGGCACAGCAGAATATACCTGTTATCCTGGTTGAGTCACCTTCATTCGGGCAGAATAGGACAGAAATATTGGAAGATATTGCTGTTATGACTAACGGACAGGTTATCAGCGAAGCCAAAGGGTTTAAACTCGAATCTATTAAAATTGAGTCGTTAGGTAAAGCACAGCGGGTATCTGTATCCCGTAACTCAACAACAATTATATCTGGTGCCGGCACTAAAGAAGATATTGACACAAGGGTGGAAGAGTTAAAGGTATTGCTAGAGCAGACGGCAGATGAAGATACCAAAGGGTTCCTGCGTAGACGTATAGCAAAATTAAACGGTGCTGTAGCTATCCTCTCTGTGGGTGCCGGTAGTGAAGTAGAGCTCAGGGAGAAAAAAGATCGTTGTGATGACGCTATTCGGGCTACTAAATCTGCTTTGGAAGAAGGTATTGTTCCTGGTGGTGGTATTGCTTATCTGAAACTAAAAGAGTTTCCTATAATTGGTATGCAGATTACCGATTTTGAAAAAGGTAAACACCTAATCAACAAGGTACTCAGTGCTCCGTTTAACCAGATATGCTTAAATGCCGGTATTCCAGAACCGTTTAATATTTCCACAGAAATAGCAGTATCTAAAATACCCAATGCTGGATGGAACGTAAAGACCGAAAAAATAGAGGATATGGTAGAGTCTGGTATTATTGACCCAACGAAAGCCGCTAGGTGTGCTTTGGAGTTTAGCGCTGGCATTGCAGGTTTGTTATTGATAACTGAGGCTTTGTGTATTAACGTACCAGATCCAGAGATGACTCGATAATGGAAAAGAAAAATCTTCCATATAGAGGTAGTACGGAGAATTTTGTTAACGCATCTGTGACAATAACAGGGGTGTATCCCAATAGAAAAGCCCGTAGGGAAAAAGAAAAGATCAGAGAGAAAAAAATAGCAAAACACATGATACCTACAGGAGAAAACATAATCATCCGTTCTGCCCTTAACCAGAAACAGGCTTTTTCCTTTAAAAGAGAAGACGGTTCTACCATGTCGCTAAGTTTTATCCCGAACAGGCATAAATATGAAAGCAATGGTATTGTTACTAATCCGGTAGTGGCCGAGGTGATTGTAGATAATAAACAGTTCCCGTACATAAAGAAAGGAGACTTTATCATCCTTCACCACAATATTATCTTCAATAAAGCTATGGAGATAGAAACAGATGATCAAGAACAGTGGAGACTACAGGCTATCCCGGTAGATAGGTGGATTATGGGTTCTATTGTTGAAGGGGAGGTTATGCCTTTCCCTGATAATGTGGTTTGTGAAAGAGTATTACAGGAAGAGTCTGGAATGTTCCTTATGCCTGAGATTATCAAAGAAAAGCCATTAGCCGACAAGTGTACAGTACTTAGGTCCGGTGATGAAAACTTTGAACCTGGTCAAACAGTGGTGATCAAAAAATGGGCAGATTATGAGGTTGTGTTTATGTGGGACGGAGAAGAAAAAAGAAGAGTTATCGTTTGGAAAGAAGATATTGAAATGATTTTGTAGTTTTACACAGAACGGAGGTGCAATCTATCCATTGAACGAAGCAGGTTAACTTAAAACGTTAGCCTGTTTTCTTTTAAAACATTGTTTGCATCTGCAATAATGGTTCTATTCTTTTATTTGACAACTCGCAATATTCTGAACTTATTTCACTTAAAATAAAATTTCGTCTATTTCTTATTGCTGATTTAGCAGTTGTGCCTGACCCGCCAAAAGGATCATATATTAGATCGCCTTCATTGCTCCAAGATTGTATTTGATCAGAACACAATTTCTCTGGAAAAGGTGCAGGATGCCCGGTTATTTCAGAACCTAATGTATAATAAAATATATTCCCTTTTATTTTGTGAGTATTCGTAACAACAATTTCATCTCTTCGTCTTTGAGCACCTTCTTTTATTGTTGAACAATATCCCTTTCTCTTTAAATTATATGATTCTCCTCCACCCTTACACTCAACTTTAATAGGATTAAACGTTTTTGGTTTCCCTTTGCTAAAACAAAACATATACTCAAATTCTTGCTCATAACGATTATGCGTTAAAGGGATAAAATTTTCTTTAGCATAAATCATGGTATCATGTAATAAAAAACCTTCATATGTAAACTTTATCGCTTGTTTAAAAGAAGTAAGAGATTCTGTTCCGTTTATGGTGGAATCTCCTACAACCCATATAACACAACCTCCGGGTTTCATTATTCGATAAAGTTGTTTAGATATTGAATCGAAATCAAAAGAGAATCCATTGTATTTTCTAAGTTTATCATAAGGAGGGCTTGTTACAACAAGATCAATATAATCATCTGACATATTAGACATTGTTACTAAACAATCTTCGTTATAAATTTTATTTATTATCATTTTTTATATTTTGTTATTACATAACACCCCTATTTACTCACCCTATGTTGGGTTGCATTTAACTAGCTAAGTTTTATCTCACCCTTCATTTACAGCATAAGTATTTAACTACTTATCCCTTCTGTAAATTAAGCATAATAAAGGACTTATTGATATAGCCATCATTAGCACAGATAAAGGCAATCTTAGTACTTAGGAGTACTTGGTGATTTCTTGTTAAGGGTCTTCGGGTGTGGTACGGAAGTTGCCCATGATTGCCACGTAGAAACGCAAATAACTATTTTTTATTTTTGAGATTTTGCTGCTTTGTAAAGGCAATCCGGTCAAATTGTTTCAAAACACCGGATTTATTTAAAATCCAATGTTTTATTTGTAAGTAAATAACATAAATAAAAAGCCCCGAAGGTTAGTTGAGGTAGAACCGGTCTGGATTTTACTCCTCGCCTCTCAACCACCCTTCGGGGCGGTAATTATTCTCAATAATTCAGGGTTCTACGTCTGAACTAATTTTTTTGTGCTATCTGAATATCATTTACCAAAAATAGAAAAAATTTTTAAACAACAAAACTTTTATATTTTCACACTATCATTAACCCGGAGCACTGATTAACAGCCCTCCACAAAACGTTAAGTATGGCACCCAAACCAGGCCCCATTCAACAAAAAGCACCTGCCGCTACGGTTTACTTCCGTAGAATCGTTCCTATCAACCCGGAACTGAAATCAGGTCAAACAAAGCCACCCACGTACATTAAGACAGAAGACACTATCCTTTGGCCTTACCGGCTGCATGAGGATAAAGAACCTTCGGCTATCCCTGTTTCAACTACCCCTGAAGCATTTCAGGAAATGTTTAAGAAAGGATGGAACATCCAATGGCTACCCAGAACAATCCGGTATGTACATGGATTGCAGACCTTCTTCAAAGACGAGCAGGAACCCGGTGGAAGGGAATTAAGCAGAAACGTACTGGATAACTACGTTAACCGTGACGCATTGGTTATGATAGACGGAGAAATAAAAATACCAGGATTCGATTCAGTTCGTATCGGATACCTTACTTGTATGAACCAGTGCGAAAACCAGCATCACTTGGCTAAAAGATACCAAAACGCTACCCCGCTGTACAGATTACTTGACTTTTCTATCAAGGATAGAGAGAAAGTTGAACTCGGTAAACTCAGGGAGAAAGCATACAAGCTGGCTACCGATGCAAGAACGCAGGATATGTTACCACATGCAAAATACCTGGGTATTCAATTCCTGATTCCAGAAACAGGAGAAGACAGGGATATCGCTTCAATCAAAGAGGATTACAAAGAATATGCTTTGAATCGCCCTCAGCACTTTGTTGATAGCTTCTCTGATCCTAAAGTGAAGATTGTATTCTGGTTACAGGATCTGATCGAAAAAGCACATATCGTAATTAACTCAGGAAGAGCTATCTGGCAACAGACGGGAACCGAAATTATGGTTATTCCCCCTGATAAAACTCCTACCGATGCCTTAGCCTCATTTGCTATGTCTGAAGCAGGGGACGAGTTTGCTGCACAGCTCAGGGCTTTCAAAACAACACAATTAGAAGAAGCCTAAATCATAAAGACCGATAAGGTCGGCCCCGGTTCCATTGCCGGGGCTTATTTTTATGTTACAGAAGATAACCATATACGGTATTGAGGGTGAGATACCCGATGTTCCTAAGCTAAACACAATAGAGGGGCATGATTTACCTATAGAAGAACAGTACTTCCGTAGGCGTGAACTACCTGTGTACATGCAGGCAGAAAATATCGTTTTTGATGATGACGGGGACCCGATATACACTGATCAGCAATTAGCCTATGCCAAGGAAGAACTAGACCGATGTGAGCATGGCCACTGGGTTATGATCAAAGGAGTACCTACGTTTTTTAACATGTGGTACTACTATTGGCTAACTTACTGGACCTTGGAAGATGGAAACCGACCAGAGCACCGGGAATGTGACAGGATATTCTTTTTATTTTTCCAGTTTTGTTATCGAAATCCGTTTATAGCTGGGATTCTTAGAGGAAAGGCTAGACGGGAAGGGGCTACATCTCATGGTACGTGCATAGAGATGCACATAGCTACTTTTGATTATAACAAGCGTATTGGTAATATCTCAAAGACCGGTCCGGACGTATCGGATATGTTTACCAATATGATTGTTTACGCTTTTAAAGCGCTGCCTATATTTCTAAGACCACGTACTGACGGTCCAGAAGATCCTAAAAATGAAATATCGTTTAAGCGCCCAACAAAAAAGAAAAGCCAGAAAGGGGTAGCCGATACCTCCCGGAAAGGTCTTAACTCGATAATCACTAAGCGTGACACTACCCTAAACTCATACGACTCAGGTAGATGGTCTTTTATCCTGATAGATGAAGGCGCAAAATGGATAAGTGTTAATATTTCTAAATACTGGAACATTGTAAAACAAGTGTTAGTAAGGGGTGCCTCCCGTGTGGGCTTTGCTTATTTGCCCACTACGGTCAATCCTCCGAACCAAGGGGGCTCTAATTTCCGTACCCTGTATAATCTAGCTGACCAGTTTAAATACCCGCTAAATCGGCTCCCTAAAGGCTTGGTGAAGTATTTCAAGCCGGCTTATGACGGATTATCTGGGTTTATTGATAAATACGGGCACAGTATCATTGAACCACCTGATGAAAAAACACTAGAGTTTTTAATACAAAAAAACCGGGAGGCTAAAGAAGAAGAGCGTATACCAGAAGAGTATTTAAACCTAGGGGCTAAACAATACCTGGCTTACAAGCGATCTCTGCTAGAGGACGATGACGATATATCCGAAGAAAAAAGGATGTACCCCGTTATCGAATCCGACATGTTTGACTTCGGAGATGTGATCAGTCCTTTCTCTATTGAAAAGATAGAAGCCCAGGAAGCATGGCTTAAAGAAAATCCTCAGCCGCTAAGACGGGGTGATTTTGTTTACAACATGATCACCAAAAAAGTAGAGTTTCAGGATAATAAAAAAGGCTTCTGGCTATTACGTAAAACACTTAACGATGGGGAGTCTAATAAATTCAGCATTGATGCCAGAAATGTGTGTCACCCGCTAAATACCCATAACTACGGTGGGGGTGCCGATACCTTCAGGTTTGACAATACCCAGGAACTAGGTTCTAAGGGTACCATCTGGATAGGTAGTAAACTTGATATAAGCAAACCGGAAGAGCAGGAAGGCGGCGAACCTGTTGCTTTCTACATAGGCCGGCCTAAGCTGACGGAAATGTTCTGGCGGGAGTTGTTACTAGCCTCACTTTACTACGGGTGTACAATCACAGTCGAAAAAGATGCTACCCAGGAATTCATTAAATACTTTCAGGGGACTATGCCCAATTTTATGCAGGCTAACTGCTTGCCGATGCTGGGTAAAAAGCCTGATATCGCTATTGATCAGACAAGAAAAAGAAACAAAGACAAGGATATGGGTTACGGAGCTTCTTCTGCCGATCCTTTTGTATTTGCTAAACAGATAGAAATTGCTGTACTGTATGTCTATAAATACTGCTACAAAATACACTATCCGGATCTGCTCGCTGAACTAAAGATGTTTGACCCGTCTAACCGGACACAATTTGACCAGACTATCGGGTTTATGATGATGCTCCTTAACTGCATGGGAGACTTCCAGCAAAGAAAGATTGAGAAAAAGAAGTTTAAGCTACTTCGCTATTACCAAAAAGTAGCCTAAGCCGCCTGCTGCTGTGGTTGCGGTTGCCCCTGTGGCTGTCCCTGACCTTGTTGCTGTGGAGGCTGGTGAGCCTGGTCGTTCTGTGCTACCGTATTGCTGATAATATAATCCATCAAAGGCATCATTTTAGCCAACCCATCTTTATCACCAGAGGCAATAGACTCTTCGTATACCTTAGCCACCAATTTAACCACTTCTTTATAGGCCTCGTTATCTCCGTGGGCTTTTTCAATAAGTATTTTAGCCTGCGCCTGTGCTTCAAGCTCTTTAATCTTACCCTGAGTCTTTGTTTCAGTAGACATCTGCTGTACTTTCTGATTCATCTCCATCTGCATCTGAGCCTGTGCACGTGCTTGTTTCTTAGCCCTTTTCTCCATCTGATCAAGATACATAGTAGCGTTCTCGTGTGACATCTTCTGTATTTTGAGCGCCTGAGAAGGTGTGAGTGTACCCCTCTGCAGAGATGCTTCTACCATCATTTCAAGATATTGTGCATCGGCAGATTTAGATACCATGTTGATATTAACATCAAACGTAGCATCCATCATATCCCGGTTGATACCGGCCATCTGCTTATATTCTTCTCCTTCAAGAACAATCATGTCCCACAAAGCATAGGCTATCTTAGTAGCGTTCTGCTCCATAATCTCTATGTAGGCATCGTACACGTATTCTGTATTGTTATTAGCCGCCTGCACCTGGTTATCGCTAACTGCTTTACCTCTTTTAGCCGGTACCGCACCACCCAAACTATCCTGGTTAACACCCCACTCGTCATTAAGCCTCTGTAGCCAGAAGTTATACAACTGGATAAGCATAGTTATCTGAGCTACGTTTCCACCAGTTTTTATCTCCCTAAAAGGTGACTTGCCAGGTTCCCCAAACCCGGTACCTGACTGATCGGTGCTGTCGTAGTATGCCCGGCCCGTTGCATCGTATATCTTCATTAGTTCCAACGGTTCCTGTGGACCTTGCCCTAAATCAAGGGAATGTAGGTTAGCGATATCAACCTCTAACCCGTCTGACTTCATCTGTGACACCATCTTGGCAATGTTCAGGACAGTCATAATCATAGCCCTTACTGCTGGGATACCTCTTTCGAGCAAAGAAGGTACATAATACCCGTCTGCGTTAGGATACACCACAGAATAGTTTAAAAAGCAATCAACCCCATTTTGGTAAGGTCGTATGATATAGGGGGACACATCCCAGTGAAGCATGATCTTGGTATTCACGGCCCATACGCCACAGTATACGTTAAAGCGCTCTGTTTCTATCGGGGTTGTGGAGTTTGACGGCCCAGGTCTTCCCTTCTTTTGGTGTACCCCGGTGGTTCCATCTTCACGCTTAAAAGAAACATGGTATTCCTTGTCGTAAACCTTTACCTCATAATCGTAAACAAGGATAGAATAATCGTCATAAGGACGGTTAAAAGAAGAAATGTATGATTCGTACCAGGTAAGGTTATCCGTCTGATTTAAGCCTGTCTGTGCGTTTTGGGCAAGATCAAACCACTCTTTTTCTGTAACCTTGGGGTATTTACGCCTGGCTTCTGATATTTTTATCGGGTAAGCCTCTCCGAAAATAGATACATCACTACCGTTATCGTTCTCGAATATGTTGTAAACGCAGTTCTTTGGCTTGCATCTGCGTATAAATAACCGGTTGGCCAGCGTCTTACCGCTGGTTTTAGGCATCTTCTCTAGCTTGGTTGCCATCAGGTTAGTTACACATCCATCACGCAATAGTTTACGTTTCAGGTAGTCTTTGCCGCTATTCTCAATTATCTGGTCAATGGTTTTCTGGAAAAAAGCCTCTTCCGGCAGCCGGTATTCAATTTTGTAGTAAAGATCAAGTTCGTCATCGTCTTCCGGAACATACCCCTTTTGCAGTTTAAGACCAGATATTTTCTCCATATTCTTGATCTTCTCCTGCTCTTCCATGTACATCTTAGAAACCTGCTTCTCCTTTTTCTTGGTCTGCTCTGCCAGAGCATCGGTAGCCTTAACTGATGGTTTTTCGTCACGGTTCATAAAACCACCCAAAATATTAGCCAGGTACCGGGGAATCAGTTTTACTATACCTCGGTCTATATTGATCAGGGACTCGTTACCCTGTATCCCCATCAACTGAAGGAATTCTCTATTGTCTGTGGTACCCTTAGCATACTCCTCATTCTTATTCCACTGTTCGTATCTGTTCTGGTAGTACCCATTGTTTCCAAAGGATACAAATGTCCACATCTGCTCAGATAATTTAAGCCCGTATTCAGGCTTCCTTTTCTCAGAAGGTACTTCAAACTGGATTTTAAGTAAGGCATCAAAATCCGGGGTGTTGAATGGGCTAGAGCTCACTTGGGTATATTTTGATTACAAAATAACGAAATTATGCGATTGGTTGCAGGTATTAAAAAGCCCCCTTAACCAAAAAAGGGGGCTCCCATAACCAAAAAACAAAATGAATTCAGATTACAAAGATAGTGTTATGCGCTGAATTGTATTGCGTTTACCCTGTTAATCCAGCCGTTATAATATTCTTGATCAGATGGATTAGACGCTACGATTGCCTGATACCTAGCAATACGCTTTTGTTTTAATGACTCAAATAAAGAAGCCTGATCTGCTGCATTAATAGCGGCTAAGGTATTTGCTCCAGGATGCCCATCTACTGTCACGCCTACTATTGACTGAACAAATTTGGCTATTAGCACCCTTCCTTGATTTAACCCTGCATCTACGACATACTCAGCTACTAACTGATTGTTGATACTATCAGCGCTAAAATGGTCCCAGTATAGTTTTTTAAGCACCTTGGCAGCATCTTCAGCGGGTAACGCCTTTACGTCCTGCCAATCAATTTTCCCGTCTCCATTTTCATCCAGGTTATATTCCTGAAGATCGTCTACTGTAAGACCGAATTTTGTAGCCCCTCCGGTGTCGTTTGGGTCGTTTTCAAAAACTGTTCCCTCTAGTTTATTTTCTAGGGGAAAATATTGATTAAAATTTGCCATTACGTTTTGCTTTTAATATATGATGTAACAGAAGAAATTGCCTGTGGTATTACTTTTTTAAAGTCAAAGAATATAGCCAGGGCAAGTAATACCAGAATCCCGGTTATAATCCAACGAAGACTAGATATCGTCCCATCCTTATTTTTTATCTCGGTGTTTAATACCCCAATCATCCCGTCACGGTTAGCAATTACCTGGTAAGCCTTATTGGTGCTATCCCTCCATCTATCGGCTTCTGAGTGATCGGTAATGGTTGTATCTCCAGGGACTATTACCTTAACCGGATGTGCTAGGTATTGCTTCTCCGCTTGATCATAACCTAGATCATAGGCTTCGATAGCGGCCTGTGCACAGTCCTTTACGGTATCCTTGGCCAGTTCTTTTTTAAGGCTATCAATTAAAAATCGCTCGTAGTTGGTATCCCTCACCAAAACATCGTTGTTTACGTATATAGTTTTAGGGGGTGATACTTTAACGGAAGTGTCTTTTGGGTGGGCATCGTCCCACTTGCTTACCACTTGCTGCTGTAGTGGTTCAGAAGCGTTTACCCGGTTAACCGCTGCAGTATCCTTTCTGGCAGCTATTTTTTCCGGATTACAGCTACTAAATAACAAAGCCGCAATAAATACGGCTAAGGCTATTAAAAGAGCAATCTTCACTCTTTTAACCCACCATGGGTTTATATCATTAAACAGACTCATCGGTATCATTTTGTATTTGGTTTTTTAAGTGTCGCTGACGTATTTGGTAGGCTCTTTCGTTATTACTGATATGCGCTTCTCTCCATTTCTCAAAAGACCTGGCTATTGTAGTCATTAAAAATACAATAGCTAAGACGCTTACTACTGACTGATACGGTTCCGATAACTGGAATATCTGTTCTTTCGGAATTCCTAGAAACGTAGCCCATTTACCGAAAACGGACATTAGCGTAATTGGCCAGCCAAGGCACTGTATGATTATCCAAGTTATCTTAGCCGATGCCATTTTATCAGTTTTTTGATTTGTGGGTATAAGGTGATTATACATATCAATAGTATTTCTACCAAAAATAGTCCAAATATTACAGAAATCCTATTAGCAGAAGCATAGTCACGGATAGCGAAAAATTGCCAAACCCATCTCACTAAAAAGAAGCCACCTATTAATACCCATACAGCCTTATACGCTTTTGCTGGATATACAATGCAAAGGGACAAGAGAATGTCTTTTCCCTTGTCCCAAGCATAGTAGTATTTATTCCATAATCCGTTAGGATCATAACCATAATCAGCCGAACAGTACCCTAATAGCAGCCCAATTAGAATAAACGATATAGTTAGTGGGTGCAGGTACTTTCTCATTATTCTGGTTTTATAGGCGGTACTGGTGGCGTATCTCCGCTATCCTGTACCTGTTGTACTGGCGCAGGCGTTGTAGTTGGAGTCGCTGATACCGGAGTAGTCGGTGCAGGCGCTCCTAACCCAAACTTAACAGCAAGATAAGATCCAGCGACACCGGCTGCAGTGTGCAATAGCAAGTTCCAATCTATAGCCGTAGCGGTAATAGCCGCTGCCGCAAAAGAGATAATCCCTGATCCTATAGCCAGAACAAGGCCACTGATCAAATCTGTTACGCTAACGTGTCCCAGAAAGGATGTTGAACTTAAAGACGGGAATACCAGGTTCTTTCCTAAGTAAACCAATAAGTTTCCAATCAGGGTAATAGCCAGAACTGTCCAGGCAGTCTTCGTTGCCGGGAATCCGTTCTGCTGGAAGAAACTTACAGCCACGGCTCCCAGAGCTGTAGCCAGTGCGGTAATTGATAACTTTGTTGTTGTCGTTGCCATGATTTTACAAATTTAGTGTTGATTTAAACGTTTTGTTAGGGTGTTTTAACTGTAAAAATTTCGGTGTTTTTCTATTTGGTAAATCAGTTTGTTTTTACTATTAAGCCTAATGAATTAATCTGTAACGATACCCATGTTTGTCCGTTGTCGGTAGTTATACATACCCATTGATTATTCCCCTTAATTGGGTCGGTAGTTGATTGGGAATTGTACAAAGACATACCTACTGCTATTACGGGTAAATCTCTGTAATAAGGCCTGCCTGAATTTCTGTTATTATACGCATCGGTAGCACTTGCGTATAACCCTGCCGTACCCATGTAAAAGTATTTGGCATTTGCGTTGGGTGTAATGTTTGTTGATGTTTGAGTCGGTAATGTTACCGAAGGTGTACAGTATGACAATGATACTGCCATTAAAATTAAAATGTATTTCATTGGTTTTATTTTTAACATGATGATGAGAATGATAATAAGTTACCGCCTGAATCAATTTGACAACCATATTTTACTCCGCCTATACTTATACTGTAATAAGTTCCTGCACCTGCCCCTACAAATGGAATTGATAAAGCGGGATCTGTATAGAATTTAGTAATCGTTGGTGTAGGTGTTGTGCTCATTGTGTTTATGCTTGCATACATTGAAGTACCCCCACTTGCTGCCGCCCTTGCTGCCGTACAGCTACCGTATGTTGTAGGATAGTTATTAAATATAAAGGCGTAACTAACGGGGCAAGAACCGCTTTGTGCTATGTAGTATCCCGAATACGCATTTTGCCTAAGATAGTACCAGTTTCCCCCATTATAAACATAAGTTTTATCAGTCCAACAACAATTAATAACCGTTCCTATACTTAAAGATGTGTTATAACTTAAATTATCTGTTCTTCCTGAAAGGTAATTATCACAAGCTAGTGCAGACGAATACCACCCTGAAGGGTTGCTATGGTTTAATGCACTATCGTAAACCGTTATTGTATTGGGTAAGTAGGGGGTTAAGTCGGATTGCCAAATAAGTTGTTTATTACCCCTAGATGCAAAACCCGCATTTCCAACCGTATCTATGTAAATATAATATGCAATACTATCCCTTTCTATTAGTCTATACAATCCGTTTGTAGGCAGTGCATTTTTAATTTGGAATACATAGTTTGTGGTTGCATCGGTTATAGCCCCCCATGAAACGCATTGCCCTGAAGTAAGCGAACCCCATGTTTGTTGAGAAAAACAAGAGTTAATAGAAATAAGTAATATCAATAATGTTTTAACTAATCTCATTTCAATTTAGATTTAAGTTTAATTAATTCTTTTTTTAATTCAATAACTTCTTTTTGTAGGTCGTATATTTCCTTTGTATGTAATTCTGTATAGTTTACTGATTTCATACCATTACCATCCGTATTAACTAAGAAAGGATATACTTTTTCTACTTCTTGTGCTATATACCAAAAATGTTTTTGTTTGGTTGAATCTGATTTCCAACTACCTACTACAAAATCAAACCCGTTATCAGTTTTATATCTATTTGTAATGTTCTTTAATCTAATATCTGAACTATTATAAAACGAACTTGCTGTAACAGAAGAAGCAAAAGTAGCCTGTTGTGAACTGTTAAATGATAAAGCAGTTATACCACCACTTACTAACGAGAGGTTTACCCCAGTTTGTGCAAGCAGTTGCATTATTGTTGAACTAGCATATAAGTACCCATTCCCGGCAAGTGTTACAAATTGGTCTGTAGAACCATTTACATTTAACACGCCTCTTGTAGCAGAGGGAGCAACAGCGAAATTATTTCCGCCTGCGCTAATACCATTACCTGCTGTAGTGTTCAATAAGCCACTAAACGCACCTGCACCCGCATATAACGCACCTGTACCTGTGCCTGAAGTAGAGCCAAGAGTAAATGAACTATTTGTACCGTCAAATATCCCAAATAAGGTATTCTTACCATTATAGATATTTAATGACCTGAATTGAGTGCTTCCATTATTATAACCATTATAATTTATGTTTAAGGTTGCAGATGCGTTTGAATTATAATAGCTGTTTATTTGGTCACTATTTGTATAGATATATTTAGAAGAATTGAAAAAGATATTTCCATTAACATATAAATCACCTGTCATTGGTGTACCTGAACCCGCAGATATTGGGAAATAAGTACTACTTGCTGAACCCGTTGTCAAATAAGTATTCACATCAAGCGCAAAAGTTCCCGCTGCCGTCATTTTAACGAATGAAGTACTGGCATAGGATAGCCCCGCTAAACTTGTTAGGTTGGTAGCCAATGGCTGCGCTCCTACGGTATTATAACTAATGGTTAAAGCAGATGAACCATTATACGTTGAACCACTGGCTGCACCCGAACCACTATTATTAATAGTTAAAGAATTTGGATTATTTGCAGTAATGGTTATTGCTCCGCCTAAAGAAACGGCAGTACTATTTATTGTTATTGAACTGTTGGCAAGGTTAGCATTTGTTATCCCGGCACTACCTGAAAGGTTACTATTTACTAAACCAGTAATACCTGACCCTGAACCACTAAACGAACTTGCTGTAACAGAAGAAGCAAAAGTAGCCTGTTGTGAACTGTTAAATGATAAAGCAGTTATACCACCACTTGCTAACGAGAGGTTTACCCCAGTTTGTGCAAGCAGTTGCATTATTGTTGAACTAGCATATAAGTACCCATTCCCGGCAAGTGTTACAAATTGGTCTGTAGAACCATTTACATTTAACACGCCTCTTGTAGCAGAGGGAGCAACAGCGAAATTATTTCCGCCTGCGCTAATACCATTACCTGCTGTAGTGTTCAATAAGCCACTAAACGCACCTGCACCCGCATATAACGCACCTGTACCTGTGCCTGAAGTAGAGCCAAGAGTAAATGAACTATTTGTACCGTCAAATATCCCAAATAAGGTATTCTTACCATTATAGATATTTAATGACCTGAATTGAGTGCTTCCATTATTATAACCATTATAATTTATGTTTAAGGTTGCAGATGCGTTTGAATTATAATAGCTGTTTATTTGGTCACTATTTGTATAGATATATTTAGAAGAATTGAAAAAGATATTTCCATTAACATATAAATCACCTGTCATTGGTGTACCTGAACCCGCAGATATTGGGAAATAAGTACTACTTGCTGAACCCGTTGTCAAATAAGTATTCACATCAAGCGCAAAAGTTCCCGCTGCCGTCATTTTAACGAATGAAGTACTGGCATAGGATAGCCCCGCTAAACTTGTTAGGTTGGTAGCCAATGGCTGCGCTCCTACGGTATTATAACTAATGGTTAAAGCAGATGAACCATTATACGTTGAACCACTGGCTGCACCCGAACCACTATTATTAATAGTTAAAGAATTTGGATTATTTGCAGTAATGGTTATTGCTCCGCCTAAAGAAACGGCAGTACTATTTATTGTTATTGAACTGTTGGCAAGGTTAGCATTTGTTATCCCGGCACTACCTGAAAGGTTACTATTTACTAAACCAGTAATACCTGACCCTGAACCACTAAACGAACTTGCTGTAACAGCCCCTGTTGCAGAAAGTGTATAAATCTTAGTCCATGAACCGTTATAATTCCAAATATCCTCTCCATAAGAAGCATTTAATTGGTGCAACATTTGATAACTGTTACCAGAATTTGCAATACTGAAATAAGGGCCTGCTGCAACTGAATTTGATGCTGTGCCTAACGCATTCATTAATGTGCCAGTAATTTGGCCAGCATAAAAAGAGCCAACACCAGTTCCAACCGTACTTCCTAATGTAAGGGAACCCTGTGGCATAGTTGCATTCAAAGAACTATTGAAAACAAAAACATCAGAATAGGTTGACCCTGTTTGAGTAGTACTAATTTGTAAATGCCAATCGCCATAAGAAACCAGATCATTCATCATTCGCCAACTTCTTGAAGAAGTATTAGGTGCATAGTCAAAATAAAAAGCTGCTAAGTTTCCGCTACTATTTGAAGGAATGTGAAATGCTGCTGCTGCGGTTATTACCTGTGAACTATTTATTGTTAATGCAGTAGTATTACCGTTTGTACCTATGTACATTATCCCCCCATAAGCGGAAATTTCTCCTTGCAAAGAGGCTCCTGTTGTAAAGTTTAATGAAGGTATTGCGGAACTCCCTGCGTTTACAGTCAATGCTATTGATGTACTACCGCCAACGCCACTACCAAAAAGACCAGTACTTGATGATGTTATTGCACCCGCATATAACGCACCTGTACCTGTGCCTGAAGTAGAGCCAAGAGTAAATCCTGTACTATTTAATATTGCAGCATTTGTATTGTTGTATAATAAATAGACGGTTTTTGTTGCGCCTGAAAGCTGAATGCCCGCATCAATAGTGCTGCCCCCGCTTGTAGCATTTGAATACAAATTCGGATTATTGCTAAATACTAAATTACCTGTAATTGGTACAGAAGAAGTTGAACCTGCAAGAGGTACATAAGTACTTGCCCCTGTTGTTCTTACAAATGTTTTAGTAGCCACCCCGTAATATGCTGCGGTATCTGTTTGTGCAATTATTTTAGTGGTATCTACTGTCCATGTTTGTGTTAATGCACCATTATAAGCAGTTCCAGTAAGACCATAACCAGTATTTAAATAATTAGCAGAAGCGGTACTTATTGATATATTAGCAGAGCCATCAAAAGCTACACCGTTAATAGTTCTAGGTGTTTGTAATGTAGATGCGGTTGTAGCATTTCCCGTTAATGCCCCCACAAAAGTTGAAGTAGTTAAAGAACCTGAAGATGGGTTAAATGTTATTTTAGAAGATGAAGTATTTAAACTTTGAAAACCACCCCCACTATTTGTAACCCATAAAGGGTAATAAGTTGCGTTGGTTGAATTATTATCTGTTATTGCAGTTGTGTTTGAAGAAGAAGAATTACCGCTTAATGTGCCTATAAATAAATTAGCATACACGTTACCGCTTACATCTCTAGCCATTAATGTTGAACCTACGTTATTAGGAGTTGCATTTGTGGATATTGTTGCTGCCGTACTACCGTTATATGATGTACTACTGTACTGTAAATAAGTATCGAATGTTAATGTAGCCAAGTTGCTACCCAATGATATACCGCTTATTGTTGAGTTGGCTAAATCACTATTGGTTATTTTGGTTGTAGTTCGCCTATAAGGTGATAGCATTGTACTTGTATCGTAATACTTTACCCCTGCTTGTTTTTGTAAATAAGGTGATAGCATAAAGGCAGTATCGCTATACTTTATTCTTGTTGATAGCATACTAGCCGTATCTGAATATTTAACTATATTACCTGCATATACATTTGTAGCGGTCATATTACCACTTACTACTACTGATGACGGGGTAATATTTCCTAATGTTATTGTTAAATTTGGCGTTGTAGTTGGATTTGATACAGTACCCGAAACACCGTTAGCAGTAGTCATTGAAAAGGAAGAAACCCCTGATACTGCCGCTTGAATATTTTTTTGTAAACTATCTCTTACTGAAACTAAATCGCCCCCAGTTACAAGCTGTCCGACTGCCCGACCCGTATCAGCAACTAATGTTAAGTTACCTGTTAATGCACCTGCACCCCTTAAAGGATAGTTCGTATTAACATACAGTGATTTTCTAACGTAATAGGAATATGCTGTAGCGGTATCGGATATTTTTAAACGATTAGATAAAGCGTAGGCGGTATCCGATATTTTTAAACGATTAGATAACATGCCAGATGTATCATAATACTTTACCCCTGCCTGAAACTGTAGGTAAGGAGAAAGCATGGCTGCCGTATCTGAAATTTTTAAATAAGGATTACCCTGAGATGTTATTAAATTCCATTTATTGGGAGTTAGAGTACGATAGTATAGCAACCCACCAGATACTTGTATAATAGCACCTGAATAATACGCCAGGTAACTAAAATTAGCAGTTGTTGTATCTGGGAATACTCTCCGACTTACAATTAACCCGGTATCTGCTATAAGTCCCCCTTTGGCATTATTTAAAGTAGTAGGAGCCCCCATAGGGCTGGTGTTGGGAAACTGAGAGTACCCCGCTATTGATCCTAAGACCAATAATAGGGCTATAAATATTTTTTTCATATTCATTATTTAGTATACGGTATAACTAAAGTATCCCCCGTCTGGAAAGTATTGCCTCCAAGAAGGGTAATAGTACCTGTGGTGTAATCAACACTAAACTGATCACTAGGTCCAAGAGATACTATAGGTACATTGTTATATATAATGTAGTTCACATTAGAGGCTCCTTTCAATATTGGGGTAGTACCATTTAATGGTATCCAAGAGGTCGTTCCCGCAGTAGGTCCACCACCGGTTCCCACCACAGCAGCTATTTGGTAACTTCCGGTTACTGGGTTTGAAGAGAAAGGGTTTGTAATTACCTGGCCGGTAGCATTAGTGATGATCTGGGACGCTGCCGGGATATATCTTCCACAAAGTCCATATAAATAAATAGCTACTTCTCCTAGTGACGCTGCACCAGAAAAAGGTGTTTCAGCCCAGTTTACCACATCGGAAAAGAAATTAAGCAGGAAGTTTAGTTGCCTATCTGATTTATTCGCTCCTGCATAAAACATGTCGGATGTCTTAACATCATTCGCAGACAGGTATGAACTCACGTTAGCAAGCTGTACCCATAGTTGTATCGTGCTGGTGTTTATCATCCGAAAAACGTTGATTTATTTTGAATCATCAGGTATATGTCATCCAAGAATCCCTGAGCAGAGTACTGATCAGAATAATTCCCTGCGTTAGTAGCGTTTTTGAGATCCGTCCAGGCTCTTTCTAGGTTCTGGTAATACTCTACCTGGTTCTTGATTGACGGGTTAGCGGTAATATCCTGAGCTATCCCGTATAAGAATAAATATGAATAATTAGTCAAAACAGCAACCCCGGTAGCTACATAGGTACTACCTGATTGTGGATTGGTAGACACAAGAGTTAGCACTATTTTTAACGACAAGTCTTTTAGCGTTGTGAAGCTATATGAATTGCCGGCAGAAAATGGGAAAGGCACCGAACCCAACTCATTCCCGTAAATATCCTGTATGCTCAGTGATCTGCTTGAAAAGGTTCCTTGACCCTCATTCGCATAGCTACTAGAATCTGTCACAGTTACAGGACTGCCTGCAGATGCCTGAGAAATCGTGAATTGGGCTGTAAATGACATTTTTTAAAAGTTTACCAAAACTAATCATTTTCCTCAAACCCCCCTTATTTGTCAGCCGGTACGTCATGGTGTGTTATTTCCTTGTACGCCTGCCTAATCTTAGGGTCTTCAAAAAACTCTGGTTTTGTGTGTGCTAAATTGATAAATGAATTTATTTTATTGATATACTCCTTGTATTCTTTTTTATCGGTATCCTTCATCTGAGACCAAACCTCTAATTGCTGCTGGGAACCCAGATCCCTGAATAACCGGTGATACGGGTTCAGTTTGGCATCCCTGATATATTGCTGTGACCCACGATAGGTTAACCTGGCCTTCTGTTTTAGATCCTTGGGTATCTCGTTCCAGGATTTGCCTTCATATAATTCGTTCCGGATATCTCTTCTGGCCACTATACGTTCAGCATCCTGTTTTGTCTTAACCTCATCCTGAAAAGACTTAGCCGAAGCGGCTGCAATAGCGTTCTGCAAGTCTGTACGCTGAAACTCCTTAGTAGCTGGCATAATACCAAACATCTGTTCTATTTGCTGCCTTAATGTGCTCTTTTCGGAAGACTGTTGTTTAAATGAAAACGGTTCAAATGACTCAGCCTCATACTTCAATATGTCAATACCCTTCTGAAGTATATTGTCATTTTTGTTATATATCTCAGTACCGTAAAAATCTTTGTCGTTAAATATATTAGCTACCTCGTTGAATGTAGGACTCAGCTTATTCACCAAAGTCTGTACTGGGTGATTTTTATATGAGAAAAAATCTTTCATATAGGAAGGAAGCGACACCCTGTGATCAGTACCGTCTGCGTTCTTAGAACCGTCTTTAGGGAAGAAATAATCTTTCCAATCTGTAGGACCTTTACCAGTCATTGCATATTGGTACATGGCCCCAAAAGCACCTACGGTTACAGGTAAAGCCAATAACCAGGCAGTGTTAGGAGATAACCCTTGTCCCTTTGCTAAACGCTTAGCACTTTCAGGAGCCTCGCCTACTCCTTTGCCAAAGGCTCGTATAGTACCTCCGGTCCAACCAAAAGAACGGATAGACATAAAGGCTAAATCTTTCATTGTTTTATCCCAGAAGATATTATCGTAAACCATTTGCCCAAGCCTATCGTCCATACTATCCCATATTTTTTGTCTCAGTTTGGTTATTTGATCAGGAGTCAAGTCTTTTCTTAGTGCCAACTCGGTTTCCATTGTTTTTATAAAACCACCAACTTTCAACCTAGGTACATACCATTCCATTAATGGTTTAGCAAGTAACTCTGGAAGAGTCAAAACTGCGTTTCCTACAATTTTTGGTAATTGGCTAAAATCCTTATCTGCACTCAATTTACCTATAGCCTTTCTCATATTATAGTATGAGTCAAGGGTATATATTTTGCTAAGTCCAGTGCGACCATTTGCATCAATCAAACCCTGCACTTCATAGTTAATTAATCCAGTTCTAAATCTTTTTATAGTTTTATCTCCTTTTATTAAAGTATCTGCTATGTTGGGCAAAACTGTAAAAGAAGACGCTAATTGTAATAATCCGTCTATCTTGCCAGCAGACAATAAACTAAGAGCATTACCTACACCTGTTACAGTGGTGTCTACCGTTGTTGTTGTAAAGTGAAATGCTCCCAATCCAAGCTGAAATAAATTTTTAACATTATTCCATGCTCTTATACCCTGGTATAGATTTTTTGCGATTGGTCCTTTACCAGAAAACCCCCTACTTAGGTAATTATTTACAACATTTGCTACCGATTCTGGCATATAATATCCACCAGAACTCATAGCAGCGTCACCCTCTTCTGATGTAAATAATGTCATCCTTTTAAACAACGGATCTTCTACCAACTTCCAGTTTTCAGGCTGCTCACCGGTCCTATAGTATTTAAGAAGTCCTTTAGACTTCATTTCACCAAAAACGTCATGTGCTGCCTGAAACTTCCAAGCATTAGATTCTGCCAATCTAACCATCTCTTCCGGATTATCTGTAGCCAACTTAAAACCAGCCTCTAATCCTTCTAAAATATCAGCAAAAAATCTTTGTTTTAAAAATGATTTATTACCCTCAAACGGAGATTTAGCATGAATAGAGGCAAAGTGGTTAGCTACCTTATCTGGTTTTTCCCAAAAGTGAGGAAAATAGTCTTCTGTATAAGGAAGGTTTTTTATTTTACTTAACACATCAAAAACATCATCCATGCGCTTTCTGTACATTTTAGCCAATTCCTTAAACTGAGAGGGAACGTTGCCATATTTTTCTTCATTTTCAATAGAAAGGATAAATAAAAGTTTTTGTATTTTAGGCACTTTGTTCCAATCATTCATCAATTTCCTATGTGCAAAGTCGGCTATTTCATTTTGCCTATTTTCTTCTCCTTTACGTTTTCTAATTAAAGACATAGTATCCCTAGCTAATTCTTTGCCTTCAAAAGTAGCTGCATGGAAAGCTCGTATACCGGATTTTATTATATCCTTCAATTTTTCTACCGCTCCTAATTTTTTAAATTCTTGCCATAGATTTTTGTTCTTTTTTGAAGTCTCTAAAGCAGCCTTCAACCTTTCTCTGGTAATATCAATTTTTTGATCACTGGTTAATCCTGCCTCAGCCAGTGACGTATGTAGTGCAGAAATAATGTCTTTGTCCTGTAGTGGCTCTTTGTGGTTATCTCTGATATAATCAACAGCGTCTTTAATAGCATCTGAGATAGCCTTACCCGCTTCAACTCCTTTAGCAATTAACTCTAGCGCTCCATCATAAATAGCCACAGGTATACCCAAAGCAGCATCGTATAATTTATCTGGATTAGATTTTAAAGAACGTATTTTATCAGCTAACGACTTAGCCTGGTCTTTATCTACCGGCTTAGAAAAATCCATCCTTTCTTCTTTCGGAAACAATTTTAAGGCTATATCTGATATCTTATCACCAAATACTTTTCTGGCTGTTTCTGCTTCATCTTTATCCCCGTGTAGCTGATCAGCGGCCTCTCTCATTGCCTGCTCCGGGTTTTCTTTAAACACATCCTTGTAAAATCCTCCCACTTCATCCGCATGCTTAACCGCTTCAGCTATCAACTTTGGTCTATCCTCAGCTTTATTCATTTTAGCCTTATCCGTAACCTCATCCTTAAAATTGTGCACTTCCCCTTCCGCTAAGTGCTGTTTAAACGCATCTTCTCCTTTGAAGGTTTTTACAGTACCATCAGCAAGTGTAAGAAAGAAATCACAGTCTTTATAATTAGGCATCTGGGTATAGTTTTATTCCGAACTCTTTTAATTTTTCAATTTGTTCAACAGAAGAGTATAGTGGCTTACTATCTACATCAATACAATCACCCTTAACCGTTTCTGCTATTTTTTCAGCCATTTTAATAGCTTCTTCAAGCGTATCACCCGTGCCTACAATGCTACCTATCTGGCTCATCTCTAATACTGGCACATAGTAGTATGTATCATCGGTGATCATAAGGTTTTTTATCTTGATATAATCCTTATACTTTTCATCAAAATAAATAGCCTGTGGTGATTGCTCGGCCCAGGCAGAACGTATGATCAACTGTACACCAAACTTATGCTTGTATTTTATTTCAGGAACTATTCCATGAGCAATGTCCCAAATATTCTCAGAAAAGCTAGTATACAACTCCATCATTAAATCACCGGGAGGGCTAGCTTTACGGCAAGTGATATCAATAAAGAAAGCCTTCCCGTCTTTTTGATACCTTACCTCATTAGAATAAAAGCATTTATACCCGGCACCCATAAACACAGGAGCAAACTTTTTGTTGATTTTTTTCAAGCAGTCGGGTAACTTATTGTACTCAACAATCCCTCCACAGTACCCACAATCTTTAATTTCTATCCCGGTAAGGGCTACATCCGGATACTGGCCATCAATACAAAATCCATCATAACCAATCTCTACTGCCTCCGTGATGGGATCTTCCACAATAAAAATAGCATGTTCAGCATAAGCTCCTAACTCCTTATCGAGTTCTTTTAAACGACTAAGGGATAGCTTCTCGTCTATATAATGAAACGACTCCATGTTACCACGGAGCATATTAACCTTTATGTATTTATCAGACTTGCCTTTCAGGTGTTTGCGTAAGGCTGTCATGCCTTCAATGATCTCATATTTGTTTACATCAAGGCTTAGCTTTTTAAGCAATTCTTTGAATTCATCCCGGTAAATCTCTAAATCCTCTCCTGTACGAGCTCCGAAAACAGGCTTCCCGTGTGCCACAGCCCACTCTTGAAAAGTCCCCTGAAACATATCTGGGCAAACAATTATATCAATCTCATCCCAAACGGACCAGAATTCATCTATCCTTTCAATTTCCTCAACCCCCATACCTATGCAATATTTATTCCAGGTAGGGTAAGCGGTCTGCCACATGGAGCAGTAGTACACTTTCTTGAAGTCTCTTGCAAGCCTCATAGCTATAGCAACATCATTGCCATAGTCCAATACTAACGCTGTTTTATCGGCTACTTTTGACTTCATAATAAAATATTTATCAACCTGGTTAAACCATGGATGGCTTTTCTAATCACTTTCACATCAACGGTACAATCATCTACATGCCACCCTGTATCTTTTGAACCCGGTTGTATTGGTATAATAAAAGAAATAACACTGTTACCCTTATCCTTCCACTGCCAGGCTTCGTCTTCGTCATCTGGGTTGCCATCAAAAACTTTTGTCTTTAGCTTAAACCCCTCCCATTCCAAATGCTCACGGATATCCTTTACCATTTTCTTATCAATACCCCAGATGTTTTCTAAAGCAAAATCAACCCCTTTGTATTGATCACCACAAGCAACATCAACTACTATGCAAATATCATCCGGATTAAGTATAGGAAAATCGTTACTCATTCCCCACTCTTCCTGTGTGCTGTAAAAAACCTTTATCCTCCCTTCCTTTTCCAGTTCGGACACATTAACCTCAGATATAAGTACACTATTGGTCACCAAAACCCCTATAAAGTTATCAAGAAGCCCTTTATATACTCCATTTTTATAGGATAGTTTATAGTTAGGCATTACGGTATCCCTGTGAGCCGATAGTAATATGGTATGTTTTTTTGTCATTTACCTAGTCCTGATAACGATTTAATGAATTTACTTCCTCTTGGAGTCCCTTTAGTTGGACACTTGATCTTTAACACTCCTTCGTCTTTCATCTGTTTAATAACTTCTTCAGGCTTTCTGCCATAGCGTTCCTGTATCTTGTCATCGTGGATACCTGCATTTTCTTTCTGTTCTGCCTTAGCAGCTTCTTTAGGGTCAATCTTTTTTCCATCTTTATAAGCGCTTCCGTTATCAAAATCTTTTTCTTTCAGGTATTCAGCCTTAGCCTTCTCATTCCACTCCCCATTATTCTTATCAAGAACATCCATTAGCTTTAAAACTTTGCTATGGGTTATTACCGCTGTTTTATCATTGAGTCCCTTAATTTCTTCCTTGGCACCCTGTACCCTAGATAAAAATTCATTAAAACTTTCTCCACCGGCAGGTTTTTCGTCCGGATGGTTAACATAGTACTTCTCATCAAAAGAAGACGAAGGTGATCCTTCTTGGCCCGTCTTCCATTCGTTCAACTTCTCGTTCACGATAGCCTTACCACCAGTTTCTTTCACAACGGCTTCTCCTGTTTCTACAGACCGGTCAAGTCCCGAAGTAACCACATTCTCTATGCCTTGGGCTTTAAATTGCTTACCCAATTCTTTTGCCTGCTGTTTACCCTTCTCGTTCAAAGGTTCATTTTCTGCACCGATAATACCTCTACGGTTAGCTTCTGTTTCTCCGTGACGGGCTATTACAGGAGAAGTTGCCGACTTTTCTTCTACCCCTTCTGGTGCTGGTTTCGCTTCCGGCTTAGGCTTGTCAAAATAGCCTTCAGCCTCCATCTTTTTGTATAAGGGGTCTGATATTTTATCCAGGTGCTTCTCTGCCGCTGTTTGTTTATCTGCAATATCCCGTAATTGATCATCAATGTATTTTATTTTGTTTTTATAGGATTCGTGAAAGGCTTCATCTGAACCAGCCATTTCTTTCTCTAATTCCTGCTTCTTTTTTACCAGGTCAAAAGTCGCTATCCGTTGCTCACGACTAAAATCTGCCGGGTACTTCATTTGTAAGGCTTCCCCTACCTCTGACTTTAATTTGTGCAGGGCTATTTCGTTATAAGATTTATCTGTCTTAGCCAGTACCAAAGCGTCATCAATAGATCGTAATGTAGCCAGTGGATGTGCTTCTGCAGCCTGTATTACCATAGCCCTTGCAGCATCTTTACTCCCGAAATTTGCTATTGAGTTAGTCACAGATGCCATAACCCCAAACATAAGTCCCTGTTTAAGCAAGTTTTCTGGGTCTAGCTGATCAGTATTAAAATTAGTTCCCTTAGTAGCATTTAGGTATGAGTTCATAGCGTAGTCGGCTAATCCATTAGCTGTTACTGCTGCTAGTCCATGGCCTCCACCTTCTACAAACTTTTTAAAGAAATCTACCAGCATGCTTTTATCTACCGTACCCTTCGCTACCAGATCAGATATTTCTTTATTGATTAAACCTCTATCTAGCATCTGTCCTTTAGGTACCAAAGACTGACTAAGAAGTAATGCTGTCCCACCTAAAACCCCTTTTAACCTAGCTTCGTTTTCTGTTAGCCCCTGTCCTCTAGCTTCTCGGTAATAATCGTTATATCCTGAAGTAAAGAACGGAGCACCCTCCCTCATTAAAAAAGATGGTAAGCCTGTAGCACCTTCACCACCCGTTGCAGCGGTTACTGCTATGTATGGTACCATTGAGCCTACAAATTCGGCTGTATTATCGGTAAAATTGGCAATAGAATTCCACACAGAACCTTTGGTATCTCTTACCGGGGTACGTAAATCCCACTGGCCAGCTTTCTCTCTGGTTACCTCGTTTCCTATAGCTTCTTCAGTAAACCCTAACCCCCTCATAGCCCCTGCACGAAGATTCTCAACTGAGTTTTGAATACCCCGTACAAAAGTTTTTACTGCTGAAAATTTATCGCTTTTGTCATTTAGCTTATCCTGCTCTTTTTCTGCTTTCTTAACGCCAGGGAAATAATCCGGAAGCCTTTTCTGTAATTCGTATCCCTTAGCCTGCGTAGATAATAAATTCAAGGCCGCCTGACCCTCTTCTGTACCAAGTAATTCTACGTCTTTTATGTGTTTTTTATACCTGTCCTGGTATTCGTTAGCCTGAATCTTAAAAGCATTTGATAGCGGAGAGTCTTTCATAGCCTCTACCGTTTTTGTAGTAAGTAGTACTTTAAGCCGGTTGTATTCTTTTTGATCAGGAGGTGTCACACTTTTAGGATCACGCATCATTTGTGCCTCTAGTTCATGCAACCGGTCAAACTCTTTGGGCATCGTCTTATATAAATCAGCCTCTCCTGCCAGACGTATCTTAGCAGAAAGGTTATCCATATTCTGATTAAATTTATCAGTATAGTCAACAAAATCATTTTGCTTTTGTATAGCATCCATGATAGACCACTCTGTATAATGTGGGGCTACACTTGATAACGGCTGGTCCATCTTAAAAGATTTTTCCAGTGCCTTCTGAGCCGCCTGCATACTACCTTCTTCAGTTAAATCTTGTCCGGTAAGGTATTCTGTCTGTTTTTTGAATTCAGACCATAATTCAGGGTTATTAGCCATCAATTTTGTTACCCTGTAATTACCTGCCGACTCCATCTTTTTAAGCAGCCCTGTTGCTCGTATTGCCCCTTCGCTGTAATCTTTGCTGTTAGCATCTTTGTCCCAGAACTTTTTTATATCATCGGTAGGCACCTTAACTTTTAATCCGGTAACCGGATCTGTTTGTTCGGTAAAGCCTTCGTCTTTGAATTTAGTGCTATAAACAGTGATATCACCCTTCCCCTCTACTACAGAAGGTTTATTGTACCCCTGCCATGATAAATCACCCGTATCCGGGTCTTTTCGTAGTTGGATATAATTACCGGTCCAAGCCGGGTTTTTTACCCCTATTTTATCAAGGTAATCGCTTTTGTATCCCTTTGGTATTGGGATAATAACCCCTTCCTTTCTTTTATCCGCAGGTATATCGTATTTGCCAAAGAAGTCACGGTTAAACTCTTCTTTCTGTTTTTTTAGTTCTTTTTGTGCAGCATCATCAGGAGCCTGTATATCCGGTTGGGTATTGATAGAATTGACTACATCTGCCTTCTGGGCTATCATTCGGTTAGATAGCTGTTCGTCTGATTTTTTTACCCCTTGGTAGTTCTTTTTTTGATCAATAAGGTAATCGGCCATGGAGTTGCTAAGAAGTTCCCCATCATTTTTAGGCTTGCCGGCTTTGATCATTTCCTGTAACTCCATCTCATTTGGAGCAATAGTCCAAACGTCATTAACGTAATCAGCTTTGGGGCTAAATGGGATGCCTCCCTGTGATGGTGGTGGTAACGTTTCTGGTGTTTGGGTATCTGCCATAGATGTGAAAATCTTAGATAAAAATAAGACTATTCTTCTTCATCTTGTGACAGAGCTTGTAAGTTGCTGATATAATTGGGATTCTGCCGTGACATTTGAGCAGCCTTCTTGCTATTTACTATGTTGGAAATAATAGAATGGAACTGAGATCCGTCATTAGTAGCCGGGTTAGCAAATATGGGGTTAACTACAATCTTCTGACCGGTTCCAAATTGATCTGCCTGGTATTTTTTGCTTATAAATACAGGGATGCCATAACGGTTAACATCATCAATTTTAATGTTTTGACCGTATGTTTCATTGATTTTGTCAATAATATGCTGGACTCCTTTATTGCGATCATCCCCTACCGGCTCGGTAATAAGTTCTTCCCTTTCCGCAGAGCCAAGGTTGGGAAGCAGTTTTTCTACAATACTCCTTCTGGCATCTTTGCTAACCAAATTGAATCGGTTCAACTGTATAGCTTCAACGTTTTTAGGATTATTCCCGGCAATAGCCTGTATGCCAGAATTCAATATTTCTGAACCAGATAAAGACATGGTTTTACCATCCTTCATTTTGATAGAAAATGTCTGAGTAGGATTCTTTGCAGCATTATAAAGAATATCTGTATTTACCTGATCAGGTTCTTCTCCTTTCCTTTTAAGAGCATTGCTCAGGTATATATTGCTAACCCGTCCTTTCTGCAACTTATCAGCCATCATTATCTTAAACGCCTCATCTTTCTGGCGTTTATATTCAGGGTCTTCACGATAATTTTTGCTGCCTAAATCTTTAGACTCGGTTTTCAATATATTTCTAGCCGTTTCATACCCTATATAATCGTTTGTCAGCTTTGGTTTTACTTTATCATCCGCTGTTGCATCAATAATTTTTTGGGCTTTTTCGATAGTGTTTTGAACCACCTCTGGTCTGTCTTTCATATCGGCAGTGTAGTTCAACTGGGCGCCTGCACGAATATCATAAACTCCACGCAAATACTTAGACGTTTCAGATGCTACCTGAGCTGGCGAGTTGGGGTATTTTGTCATTATTCTGTCTTGCCTGGCTATAACTTGTCCGTTAGCATTTTTAACTTCTTCGGTATGGCTATATTCTTTTGGTGCACCAATTACATTTTTTTCGTAATCTGCCTTAGAGTAAAGATCCGGTGGCAGCGTCCAAGGAATAGGAGTATCTAACCCCTTTTTAGAAATATCAGCATAGTAAGTGTTGTCGTACTCGTTGAATATTGGGTTTAGCTCTTCCTGTGACTTAAACCCAACACCTTTGGCCTTAAAAATGTCATTTACAATATCATTTTTCCTTTTAACGGCAGCTTTGCTTCCTTCGGCTATAGTAATAGCTTCCATGTAAGCATCGTTCTTTTTTTGAGTCCACTGAGCCAATAATTTTGGATTCTTTTGTACATCAGGGGATGCTGCTACTAAAGCTGCATTAGTAAATTTATCTGCCGCCTCTTTAAATTTGGGTATTTCAATAGCTCTTATTCCTTTTTGCGCTTCTGCAACTTCAAGAGAACTTTTAGCCACCGCATCCCTGATCATCTTCTGGTTAGTCAGGTCTTCCTGGTGTATAGAGTTGACTGTATTATAAAAATTCTCCCAATGGTTTATATGGGCGTAACCCTCACCTGCCTTAGTGGCTACATTTAACCCTGAAAAATTGCTATTTGATGCCATTGTTTTGTATTAAATCTAGCTTGCAGGATTAGCTACAGATGCTAGGTTAGAACCCATATTACCCATCTTTCCGAGACCACCCAACAACTTACTCAAAAACCCTGTTTTCTGGTTTCCGGTTAACAATCCTCCAAGAATTTCTCCTGTTCCCTGGTTTCCTTCTTCTGCTCCGGCTCCCTGCAGGGCTCTGATAGCGGCTGCGTTTTCTTCGTATCGCTGTCTCTCATTGTAATCCCATACCTTATCTTTCCACTGGGCAGTAATATCGCTACGGGTAGCCAGATTCTTGATATTAGCGACTCTTTGTTCTGCACTAGCGACATTGAGTTTATTGGTAGCATCATTTGTTTGTTGTTGTACAGCCCCAACGGTAGCCAGCGCTGATCTACGATCTCCGGAAGCAGCTATAGCTGTCTGAGCATTTTTAGCTATTTCTTGCTGTGCCTGGTTATATTCTGCAGCCGGTAATCCTTCGTTAGATAGTTGTTCTGCCTTAGCCTGAGCAGCTAGTACCTCAGCGGGTACAGTTTCTACAGGTCTAGGGTTATCAGCCATGAGTTGATCAGCCTTTTTCTTCTTGAAAATGCCGGATATCTTATCATACACACCTATACCGAGTTCTGCGACTGAAACTGGGTCTATCATAAATAATTTTTTACATGGTAAAAGTAACGAAAAATATATGACTCTATAGTACCTTCTGTGACACCCTATAATTCACGAATGGAGAATACATCCAGGTAAAACCATAAGTGTTACACTGTAAGTGCATCTGCAACCACAGCCCCTTGAGGTAATCACCGCTAACTATATCATATATATTATAAACATTACTATAAACAGCGTTTCTCCAAAATCCGGAGTAATAGAAGTTCTCCCTAGCATCAAAGTTCTGGTACACCAAAGCGCTCTGCTGGCCAAGAGAAGTCTTTATATGCCCAACTGTTGGTGATTCCCAGATTGGTACCGTTGGAGGTAATAAGTTCTGTATAGGGGAAGTGTAACCTACTGAACTGAATTCTTTTTTAATATTTGGCTGATCACTACCAAATACCAGGTCAATAGAAGGTTTGTACTGGGTGCCAAAGAAGTTTGCGTTGGTAGATGTGTTATCCTGTACAAATACCCGTCCATTCCAAAACATAAACAGTTTGTTGCCAGCACAGATTATTTGATCACAGTTATAATCATAAAAACTACCAAACTGATTTTCTTCTTCATCCCACGATAAAGTATACGGTGTTTTATCGGATGCCCCCTGAAGCATAAAAATAACTTCCGGGTGTCGGTCTTTGAGATAATTAATTGTCCCTAGCAATTTAGCCTTACCCCCAAACTGGTAGCTGCTATCGGTATTATACGCTGATATATTAGCCCCGGCCCATGTCTGCATGTGGTAAAGATCACTAATAGGAGTAATGCCATCTTGGCTCAACCGGCACAGGTACCCTTTATTTACATAATAAAACCAATCCACATTTCCGGAAGATATAATACCTCCCGGCTGATTGCCTAGTCCAAAATCACCTATGTAATACTGGATATTATTTGGTGTGATAATAGCATCTGTCGTTACCAGGTTATTATTGCCTTGCTGATCTTTAATATACCTAGCATAAATACCTGTCACACCCACTCGTATCTGCTGGTATATCCTCAGTTCCCGCTGGTGCACAATCATACGGACTATTGACCCAAAATCCTTAGAGAACTCATCCTGGTTCTCAGGGAAAAAGTAACTCATCCCATTTATATTTGTGTCGGGTTCGTATGGACGGCTGAATCTAAATAAAACACCGTTAGTTATTTGCTTTGCATTAGGATCATAAACAGATGGTCTACCGTTGCTGTTTATTTTCATGCTATACACATCACTAAAGCTGGTTTCGTAAATAGGTATTGTTACAGATTCTATAACATCAAGAATAAGGTTTGTTGATCCTATTTGTTGGTTTACAAAGTTTGAAGCGTTTGTTATGATTATTTTCAGGTGGTTAAGAGGTGGTATGGTTATGTACGAATCCACTACAATATTATAGCTTGTTCCAGAAACCATAGAAACCCCATTATTGGCTACCACTGAAGTATAAGCACCACTAGAAGCTACTGCCTGTAAAATTACCCCGGTAGACGTTTGCCCATTTGCATCAAGGGAAACGGGTACACTCATCCTTACCCTTACCGTTATTGGTGTGGTTGATGATAAGTTAAGGAAAGGCGAGTTTGCCGAAGTATAATCACCAGGATAAAGCGTATTTGAAGACGTTTGGTTGGCTGTCTGTACAGTATAAAGACTGTTTGTAATAGGAGAAGTACCTCCATTTAACGTCCAGCCGAGGCTTATATACCCAAAACCGTTAGAATAGTGAGCAGAAGTAAGAGAATAGCTTTGCCCGATAGGCACAGTCCGAGTTCTGTTAAAATAATCTCCATTCATTATGCCTATTAGTGCCGGCTGGCTAGATACCCCACCTGATACGACCTGACTTTGTTCAATACCTATGTGATATGCTGTTGCTGTGCCCGCATTACCAATACCATAACACCGGCCAAACTCGAAGTAAGTCTGGTTGTTATCTACAGCGTGTTTTGTATACCCATAAACCTGTATCTGGTAAGACATGAAGTTTTGGGTTCCATCAAACTTGAAGTTTGAAGTGATATCTGCTGTAGGATAGTATATTTTAATGAATGTTCCGGTCTTCACTATCCCGTTAATGATTACGCTATTAACTGTCCCAAGTACTTCATAGTCATAAACTGCCCCCAATGTAGCGGTAGAGGAGTCTGCGTTAAACCTTCCATAAATACGTACTCGATCACCAGGGGTAAATGAATAGCTTACCACGCCTTCACTTGCCTGTATTTGATCATTGTATTGATTGATATTATCAATTTCCAAGTAAGCGTAACGTAACCCCAAAATATTAGCCTGAGCATCTGAGAAAGCTCCGTTTGTTACCCAGAAAAGGTTATTTGCATAGGTAAGGTTTGGTGATCTTACTATCTGATAATACACAGCCCATGATGGAGGTAAGTGACCTATTGACATGGAAGCGTATATCATATTACCATTATTGGCAGGTGTGGTAAAAGAACCTCCCGCTGAAACAATAGCACCGTTTGTCTTACCGTAGGCATCAAAATACATGATACCATAGTTATAGTTAGACTGAGGCTGTAATTGATATGTTGCTGTGTTAAAGTTAGCACCACCTCCTCCTGTCTTAGTACCGCTGGTAAGCAGGGTAATAGCAGATGGGTAACTCATTGTCAATACGTTGCCAACTAAGGAAACCTGAGTCCATCCATTAGCAACTAAGTTAGTAGATACACCAGCAAGTCCCGTAGCGACTACCAACGAATCCGACCCGTTATTATAAGTCATCCCCTTCGCTGTATTTGAGCCGTCTACACAGTTAATAAAGAAAAGTGCCTGAGCATTATTTAGTGTAGTAACAGCACCGGCAGTATTGGTACCTGTACCAAATAAATATATTTTCATTGTGGTACCCTGAGCACCGCTATCAACGCCACTGATAGTAGCAAAGAAAAGTAACCCATTAAAGTCGAACATGTACTGGCCAGACAGGTAATTTGGCGTTACCGATAGTACCGGAGTCACAGGATCATAACCCTCTGTAATATTTCCGTAAGCAATTACGTTACCATTAAGTAACGCCTGGGTACCTGCTTTTTGTGGAACCAATGACTGTAAAAGAACCTGTTCTTCCTCTAAAATTGGTATGTAGTTGCTGTCATTGTAAAACTTAAACCAATAAATATCGTTGTCGGCTAAGGATAAGTTAGCCTTGATAAAACTAGAAATAAGAAAATAGGAACTCACTACCCCGTCTTTTACATATCGGAAAGCCACCTCAATCTGGGTAACATTGCTAGGCCCCGTTGGTATAAATATCGATATGCGAGAATTTAGTGTATAATCGCTTTGGGCTAACTGCAATGATGGCTGGTTAGGCAGCGGGACAATACTCGCAGTGCTCCATACAGACTTATCGTTATCGTCATACCAATACCGGTAAATAAACTGAAAAAGGCTATTGCGAAGGTTATTGCTGTTTACAGTAGTGTCGTTCTCATAGGTGCACTTAATAGGCATCTGAGGTGGTGCTTTGGCCACATCAATATAAGAACGCACTATCGGGTTGTAAGTGCCGGCTAAAAATCTGTTTACATTAATCTTAGTCGGACGTAAAAGGCTGTCACAGAAATAAATAATATCTCCTATGGTTGAATCTCCATAAAAGATATCAACCGAATCAATGGTGACGGTGGCTAAAAACCCTAACGGATCTCCTGTCGTATTAACCCCAGTTTGTATCAGGGTGTTAATTGACTCATCGTTGTTTATAATATAAATACCATGGTATCCGGCACTATTAAAGTTGAAATAAAAAACCCTCTTTTTAACAGAATCCCAGTAACGGCCAATACACACATTAGTACCCGTTGCCGGTAAAGACGAGTTGATTATCTCCCTTGTGCCAGGTATGATCTCTGCTCTTTTGTTACCCTTTGGACCTTTGAAAATAATATTCCTTGCCGTCTTGTGACGACCAGGAACCCACACCTCATTAGGCGTGTCGTAGTCCATGTAGCCTAAAAGCTGCAGAGCCTGTGTTGGCATTATAGATGCACTAAGTTGGTTACAGTTAAATTACCTGCGTTGTCAAATGTTCCCAATGCGGTATAGTTGCCATTCTGGTTGTCTACACCCGTTAAGTTCCATATAACACCGTTGTTATTTGGATCTGTATAGGATGTTGTAAACGAAAATGTAATGAACAACTGTCCACCATTGTACGACATAATAAGTGTTACTTTATTCATGATTTAGCCTTTTACTCCGTATAAAAATGATTGTCTGTAATATTGTTCTGCTTCTGCAATATTGAATGGTCTGTACATCTTCTTAGCCAATTTCAACTGAGACGCAAAAGTTTTAGCCCTCATGGCCACATTGTTATTATTCACATGTCCGGTAGATGGTAAGTTAGATATATCTTGGTAAGCCAGCCACGCAATCATAGCCTCTTCATATTGCATGGGTATCTCGTAATCAAATGACTGTGACGGTGATCTCAGATACATAAGGTATACAAACTGAAACTGGTAGTTTGTATTAAGTAGTATCACTCGATTAAGCTCATCCACATTAAACTCTCCCGGTTGTAGCAACTGACTACCAGCGCCAAACTCCGGGTTAGGGTTAAATGAATTATCGTAATTGGACCCATAGAAACCTTCTCCGTTAAACCAGTATGGTCCCAACAAAGCAGCCTGAGTCTCAGGGGTAAGATCATTTACCCTGTTTGGTCCGTTATCCCGATAGCTGTTTAAGTTAAGATTTCTCGCTAGTGTCTGGAACTCTCCCCGGCTATTGGTCGTGCCTACCTTAACCCATTTGATGCAATCACCTGGTAAACTAGCCGTCATGTTAGCGTTTACAATCAATTTAGTAGTCCTTGGCTCCCAAAAACCATTCAAACCCATCTGCTTAAAACCACGAAAACAGATACGCCATAGTCTCAAAAACTCCGCTTCGCTCTTCTTAGCAGACTCACTGTAAGAATACACGACATCTCTCAGCTTTATGGTTTGATTAACAGGAGCCGGCATGATGCTTATTTTTGCACTAAATTAATGATTTTCACTTCCCTATTGGGATATTATTGCCATCATTTGTTAAAACCTGTGGCCTTGCTACTCTTCCGGTTATTTTATCAACCACATCTTTGAACACAAATTCTAGTGCATCGTCTGGTGCGTTAATAATATCTGTGTCATTTCCGGTAGCACTTCTGGGACTCAGCATAGGAACATTTAAGGTTAGCCCCGTGTGGGTAATATCCTGTCCATTACTATCTATAAATAATGTTTGTCCCTGAACGAAACCGTATAATCCAAAATTAGGAGTAGGTAATTTCTTAGCATACCCACGGTGGTATGTCTCAATCCACATTAGGGGATAACTTTCTGATTGGTTGCCTACAAAAGTAGGTGCCTGTATAGAGTATCCTAACGGTAAATTAACTGGTGGCTGAGGAAGTGTGACCTTGAAATAACCCGTTAGCGGGTCTCTGGTAAACGTGCTCGCAGCAAACTGGTAAGAGGTGATAAACCCTTCTGGCGTAGAGAATATCCCTGAAATATTGTAGTCGTTATTCGATGCTGTGGTAATAGCTACAGCCAAGCTAGAATACACATACATCAATATCTCATTATCGGTGTAGTTATCAGCTATGTCTGGCCATCCATTAGAGATATGACGTTTGATCTGCTCTACGAACTGTCCGAATGATATGGATGATATGATTGTACTCATAATTTATTCGCCTTGGACGAGGACTTCTTTACCGAATTCAACTAAACTTTGTTGTTCAAAAGAGAAACCTAGTATTGTACAAGCTCTACCTAGCACTTCTTCCATAGCTATATCGTTAAACTGTGGATCTACACTTCCAATCGGATTGTAGACCGGTAACCCTGTATTTGGGTCTGGGTACCAGTTAAATATAACATCAACTGGTTTGGTATAGTAATACAAAAATACTGTACTGATCAAATTCTGAGGGTAAATATTCCAGCCGGTCTTACCTATTGTATAAAAACCTTTGCTACTATCTGTAATAGGATCAATTTTAGAATTGAGCCTACCTGGTAATTTGCTATCGGCTAACCTTTCAATTTTACGACCGCTAGAGTCGGTCATAAGAGAAAGGAAGTTAAAATTGGTAGGGTAAGGGACAATATTGCTGGTAACGGTAGCAGATTGGGCATCTACTTTGAAAGGAGATAAGTCAAGTTCAATCTTGGTACCCATCCCTAGTCCCACCTTTGGTATTGGTTTACCATAAGTAAACTGCTGTACTCGTCCCATCAGGAACTCATAGTAACCTTTTTGCCCAGCGGTGATGGCTAACTGTACTTCCAAAGGAGATATCTGTCCCCCGAACTGGTTTTTTCGGGATAGGAAACTCAAAAATTGGAAGCAGTAATTAATTGTCATACTCAAAAATACAAAGAAGCCCCCACAATATGCGAGGGCTTCCTATTTTTTTAATCTTCAGATACTATGATCCTAAGAACAGAGCATACTGTACAGGTGCAATGGTACGCACACCGAAGTAGCTGATCATGGAGATGTTACGCTCCATAACGGTTGTTTTGTTCATAGGTGCAGCACCACCAGTTTCCCAGGTTTGAATCCTGTTACCATCTGGCGCTTTCTGCCAAACGATTTGGAAAGAAGGAAGAGATACAGCCGTACCGTCTCCGTTTCTCATTTTAGGATCTTGGTTGATACGCTGAGGAATAGCGATGGCATAACCACGGTATGAACTACCGGTAGTAGCCTGCGGTACTCTTTTGTACACCATTTCAGTGTTGTACATAGCGTTCTGGTACATGTGGAAAGTGATGTTGTCCAGTTTGAAAGTGTCGAACCCGTAGGCAGCGGCAGCTTCTTTTGAACCACCCACAGACTCCCAGGTACAAGCGTTGAAAGTTCCTTTGAACAGATCAAACAGCATGTTTGAGATAGCCTGTTTAGCGTAAAACTCGTTCAGCATGTGGTATTCACCAGGAGCGCCAAAGAAGTTCAGGGCTCTTGTAAGAGTCTGGAAGTCTGTACGCAGCGGGTTACCGGAAGTGTACTGAACGGTAGAACCGTTAGCAGCAACTCTTTGTTGAACACCCACAGTACCATAAGTACCGTTGTTCAGGTTGTTCACAGTGTTACCTTCCATCACTTTGAAGAACATGTTGTTCATGAACCTTTTGTTCATGTCATCCTGAGCCAGATTGTAGTAGTACTGTTGGCCATCAACCAGCATAACCTCCTGTTTTTCAATCAAGGCAAAGTCAGAAATATCGAAATCGTCACGGTGTTCTGTGGTCGTATTTGTGATTTTGTCATACACAGGTGCGATACCGGATGTTTTGGTTGAACCTTCACCAGCGTCCATGTTACCACGGAATAAGAAGGCATCACCAGCCAAAATTTGTGTACTGTTGGCAGAACGGATGTTATCAGTATTCAGCAAAGGAACTACTGTTACCTGGAAGGCGTTAGCCGTTGTCACAGGAATAGCAGTGATTTTACACTGGATACCAGATGAATCCAATACCATTGTTTCACCTACACGGGCAGGAGTTTTGTTACCTGACTCATAGTATGAATCAGAACCTACTGTGAAAGTTACAGCGTTACCAGCACCGGTAGAGGCAACCGAAGTAGCCACAGAAAGAGACGGGTGTTGCTGTCTTTTCTCATAGTGGTAAAACTGTTTGTTTTCTGTGCGTTCGTATGTAGCTGTTTTGCCCATCAAGAGCTGCCAGAGGCCGTAGTTTTCTACGCCATATTTACGAACCAGCTTGTGTAAGAAGCTACGGTCATTTGAGTTAAGGTCATTCAACAGGACAGGGTAGGCAAACTGCGAGGTTGCAAAGCCTGACTGTGAAAAACCCGGTAATGTACTAGCCATTTTATGAGTTTTTTACTATTAATAATATGTTGTGGTACCCTATACTGGGCTACCAGGTTGTTTTGCGGGAATTCCGAAGAATCTTTCCCACGCTTGATCGGTTGCCGCTTGTTGAGCGTCATCAAATCCTCCGGCTGGCGTTTGTGGTGCGGGGACATAGTTCTTAGCCCTTTTTAACATCTCAATTTGTGTTTGAGATAGGACTTGACTAGCCACCTGCTTAGCGATAGCCTCCCGATTTGAGTTGGCATAAATATCCTGGGCAAGTACATCTTTGCGGAACTCCCCGTTTTTCGTGAAGTAGCGGTTCAGAAAATACAATTCCGGATTATCACCAATAGCGTTCTGTATCTCTGTGATCTTTTCCTGCGGGAAAGGTATGTCCCCTCCTACGGTAATGGGATTTTCAGGGCTATCAGAAGTGAAAGTGAAAGAAAGTTTCTCAACCGGATTAGCCTCTGGCAGTAGTTTGATAAAGTCCAGTGCTCTTTTAGCTTCTGGGCTCTCAGTATCAACTGCTGGGGGCACACTCGCAGGCTGGCCGGCAGGCGAGAAGTCGGGTAACTTAATATCCACTAGCTTGTTAGTGAAATATGCTTTAGCCTCTTCGGCATCAATCCTTTTTCTGTCTTCTGCCATGGTCTTAGCTGTACTAAGTCCTAGCTCATCTCCATCATAATCCTCTTCTTTAACCGCATACCTACGGTTAATCTCATACTGCACTTGCTGATCATTAAGAGATGGGTATTGTTCTTTTATCCGGGCAGCAAGAATCGCTTCGGGTGCCTGGGTAGATAATTTCTGTATGAAAGCCCTTTGCTCTAAAATAGGTGTGACATCATCAATCTTACCTGCTGCAAGGGCATCGTATAATTTCTTAGACTCTTCGTTAGGGAATTCAGGGGCTTTAACCTCAACTACTTTTTCTGCCGGCTTATTAATAGCCGCTAACACCTCATCTTTTGTTTTGTATAATCCACCGGTAAGTTCAGTAAAGAAACTTACTTCATCAAAGCCGGGAGGTACTTGGTTTGGTACGGGCGGTGTAGATCCGTCTGCTGCAGGTGGTGGGGGTGTGCCTCCATCGGCTGCTGCCGCCTCTGCTTGTCTTTTTGCTAACTCAAAACGATCTTCCTCAGACATCAGAATCATATCATCCTGTTTAGGATTTTGGTCTGGTACATCTAAAGAGGTAACGGGAGGAGTATCGGGTAAAATAGGAACCACGGGAGGTGGTGCCGGGGTAGTATCGTTATTCACGGGGGCTGCTGGGGCCGGAGCGCCAAGGGTCTGAGTCGCAGGGCTGCCACCACTAAGCATGGTTTGTAGCGCTGTTTCGTATTGGTCTGCCATAATTGTGTTTTATGGCATAAAGTTGCGGAAAAAATGTCACAAACAAAAAAAACTTGCCTTTTGAGCAAGTTCTTCTATATATAAACCGGGGGTTAGTGTGTTATTTTGGTTCTCCTAAAACCTTTTCAAAATCAAAAGTATTCTGGTACTCATTCGTTACAGAACCTCTTCCCTGAAAGGTGTCACGCTTATTTGTCATCTCGTTCCAGATACTTAAACAGTTGTTTAAATACTCGGCTAAAATAAAATCAGGGGTGTCGCTTTTATTTTCCAGGCTGTGCATATTAATAAGCTGTTCAAGCCTTTTTACAAATCCATTTTCCTGTGACACACCTTCTGGTAAAGCCCATTGGTTGTTAACGAATACCCAGATTGAGGATAGCAAAGCCACCGATACGTCATATTCAATACCCATCTGGGTAAACTGATTGATATACTTTTCCTCAAAGGCTGCCAGGTCTCCCTGTAGCTGGAAATTAACCATATTAGCCTGAGCCGGGATAGATGGAGTGGTTAAATTAGCTAATGAAATTATTTTTTCTAGTACTTGGTCACCTGTAAGATCAGTAAACTTTTCGGCCATCAGGATAGCAATAGCGGAGAATAATAGCCTACCGTATGTGCTTTCACGGTTAATTTGGTTAACGGTCATTTGGTTAGTTGTTTTGTTTTGAATTCGTTGTAATCCTTTTCTTCTTCCGTACCACCGTGTCTAGACTCTTTTTCAATCTCATCCTTCCACTCGCTGATCATCTTAGTCTCTTGGTAAGACCGGCCAAAGTAAAAGGCTATGATGCCTATTAGTACACACGGGATAGCTAAATCAAAGAATTCCATTAGTGTTTTGGTTTACGGGTTGATAAATAAATGATCAAGAAAATACCTAAAGCAATTCCTATCGGTAACCAGGTAAAGAAATCAATTTGGGTCATATTGTAGTTTTTCTGGTAAGCTATCGTGAAACCTGTTGAGCACACCCCAGATATGGGCGTAATCGTCTTTATATGTCACAGTTATTCTTTGTTGTCTGTAATTATTCTTTAACCTACCTGTAATATGACACCATCCGCCTGATCTACTATATAACTTATGAACGTACTGGTACTTCCTGTTTTTAAAGAGTTTATCACATACGTTATGCCAGTGAATAGTCTCTTGCTCGGTCATAGCACAGGGTTTTCTGTTTTTGATGGAGGTAGGCCGTCTAGGTAAATCTCAGCCTGATTAAACAGTACCTCAATGATATCTTCTTCACGCAGAGTCCATTCGCCTTTACTATTTTCCTGTACATCAAAAGTAAAATCCTTCTGGAACCCTGTCTTATGTATAACCCTGGCGTGTATCCTGTGACCTTTATTCTTACTCAATGAACCAAAAAGGCTGATAGCGCTTATATCCGGATGGGTACAATGAAATACTGTCTGCTCAAATATCCATCTACCGTTGTAGCGGGTATGAGGTTTATAATAGTTACGATGCACCATACCAGAAAAAAGGTATCCAGCTATAGCAGCAAGAACGGTTACAATGGCTATCTCCATAAAAGAATAGTCGGTCATAGGAAAGTGTGTAAGAAAAGAAACCCCTACCCAGTGCTCCTGTAAACTACCAAATTTCAGAACTCGATTAAAAGTTTTGACCGGGTAGGGGGATGTCCCGCATATTAAGGTCCTTGGGAACGATGGACACTATCTTTAAGCCGCTGGCTGCTCAGGTGTTGGTGTTTCTTCCACTGGCGTAGTAGCTTCTGTAGGCTCTACGAACTCAGGGAAATCAATTATCGGTGCTGGCTCAGGAACAACCTCTGCAGGAGTTTCTACCACAGGTTCAGGGGTAGGTTCAGCTACGGGTGGTTCCTCTATTGGTGCAGGCGTTTCTTCCACAATAGGTTCTGTGGGAGTTTCAGCAACAGGTTCCGCATGGGTAACTTCTTCTACGGGAGCCGGAGTTTCAACTACCGGGGCTGCTTCTGGCACACATGCCTCTACAGCGTCAACTAATGCCTGTCCTTTAGCACGATCTTCCGGTGTCTGCCAAGGGTTAGCCTGGATAGTAACGGCAGAGTTAAAAGGTAGTACGATAACCTCTACCCGTGAATTGATATCACCATCGGTAACAGCCCACCCGCCTCTTTCAGTGGTTAGCTTTGCAAAATCGCCTTCGGAGATCACGGCTCCGGTCTGGTTGTTAAAATAATTTGCCATAAAAATTTTTTGTTTGTTTAAATGTAGACAACAAAGTTTATAAATAATATTTGTATTTCCAAATATTTTATTTTAAATTTGTAAATAAATATTCAATTATGGCAAAAAAGAAACCCGTTAAGGTATTATCAGTAAGGCTCACAGACGGGAAGGCTTCAATAGAACCGGATATGTTACATGAATGGGCGGTATTGAATAACAAGGTGATTACTTGGCTAAAAGAAAACACCCACATCAAGATCAGCCATATATGTGATGAAGCACAGATAAACCAAGGGAATTTATCTGTAGCGATAGGTAAGGGGCAGATAAGCCAGGAGAATTTAGAGAAGATTATTGAGGTGATTAAAAAATTTGGGTACAAATAAGTCACAGATAAACTCACAATATGTCAAAGTGTATAGTATGCGGTACTGAATTCGAGGCTAGGCGGCCAGAGGCTAAGACCTGCTCAGATAAGTGTAGGAAGCGGTTGCAGCGTAGTAATAAGAAGCCGGCTACGGTAGAACCGGTAAAGCCTAAAAAAGAACCCAGTAAAAAACCAAAGGAGCTCACTCGGACACCAGAACCCATACGAGTAGATAACCACCACCCCCTGTGGAAACACGATGACCCCAAGGAGGGTACGGCCTCTTTCTTTATGAAATACGGCTGCGAGACCTACGATGAGTTGGAGGAAATGAGAAAGTAAAACCAATAAACAATATGAAACCAAAAATTACATCAGCGACTAATAAACACGGTGTAGAGTTCAAAATTTATGATGATGTGTCTATTTCTAGGTACAAAAGGAATATTACGTCATTATGGTTCATCAACGAGGATACCATCATAGCTAACATTTTGGAAGAAGGACCAGGTTTTAATTTTAGGGGCATCCAGATCAATATTGACTTTTTAGAGAAAGCCGACTCTAACCCTGGGATTCCTAAAGAAGCTCTTGGTAGCATAACCCTACATGATGGAACGGTAGTATACGCTCCTTGTAGCGTTATATACATAACTGTTAAGGATGGTAAAATGATTCCAACGTGTACTGTTTTTACAGATTTGAGAAAACGAACTATACCAGAAGGTCCGTATTTTGGGAATTTCGAGCAAGCAAATGAGTATATAGAAACTCAGGAGATAATGACGATGCCTCTTCTGTCATATTCAGACGTAGAAAGGATTCTTTATAAATATAAAGAACTATCAATTCTATTCCCGTTTGAAGACGCAAAGAGACAGGTGTTAGATACCGCTAGGCGTAAGTACAAACTCAGAAAAAATGATCAATAGAATAAAGCTATTTATACTCAAATGGGCAAGTAAACACCCAACGTTCAGGAAGAACTTGGAAGAAAAGATCCGCAAAGAATCCGAAATAGAGGCTATCGCTTTCCTTTTCTGGTGGGGTCACGTTAAGATGCACGAACCCCCGCTGAGGAAAGAAGGTAACAAATGGCTTAGCTACTGGGAAGTATACGATATATTCCTGACAAGGACGGAGCAAAGGAATAGCTTTCGGAAGCATGCGGAGAACGGATTAGCTAAAAGGCAATAACCAAAAACACAACAATATGACTCATTCAACCCCAAAAGTAACCATTGACCTAGCCGAATACCAGGAACTAAAAGACCGACTAGCCAAGCGGAATGTAGCACCAAAGGATATTATCATTTCCAAAAAGAAATAACCATGCCATTAGGAAAACCACATAAACCTATAAAAAAACTACCGTTTGGAGCGCTGAATTCTTTTCGTAAAAGAATGGACATGGAATTTTTTATAATATCCTTCCTTTTCTGGTTATTTATTTTATGGGTACTTAATATCATATTACAGAATCAATAAGCAGTCATGACAATAGAACTCCATAAGCTAGAAGTAGACGTACTACCCCCCAGACCCAACTGGTGGCTAGATATCTTCAACCTATCCGTCATATCCTACGGTAAAGGAACCCCTATATCTATAATCAGAGCAGAAATACTGGTAGATCAAGCTACTGTAGGCTCCCAATATATAGACCAATCTGGCCAGCCATGGGGTTGTGTATCCTTTTTTGACGGTAAATACAGGCTACTAAACGCCAATACATACGCCAAACACTTTATCATGCCTACTGATCTTTACCAGATAGGGGGTGTGGCAGGAGAGGGGAGTACCAAAACACCTAGGTTTGTTAAGTTATAATAATTATATTTTTTATCTTTTTTAAAATAATAATTTGTATATTTATTATAAAAAGTATAAAATGTATAATGCTATTCAGGTTATGGTATTTAACCTAAAATACCACAAGATCACTTTACAGTTGGTAGAAAGAGAACTAGGCTTATCCAACGGTGTAATCGGTAGGGCAGCCAAAGGAACCCTTAAATTGACAGAAGTAAACATGTTTAAGCTAACCCAGCGGTACAATCAGATACTAGATCAGCTAGGCGTAAAGGAAATACAACCACCGGAAAAAGTACCATCACTGCAGAAAACCCTTCTTGACAGCATAGTAAATATCCCAGAAGGCAAAAGAATAGCCAAAAAGGTTTTTGAGGACACAATAGTCACCGGATCTGCCAACATACCCATGCCTAAAGGACTGTCAATAAACGAAAGAATAGCCTGGGAAGAAAGCCATAAGGTCGAAAACAGCCATAAATAGCTGATTTTAAGGTAAGGAATTATCCACAAAAGTTAATTTCTAAAAATAGTTTTTAGCCCCTTTTTGGGGCTTTTTTGCGTGTAGCAAGTACATGTTTTCTAGTGTATAACTACCCTGAAAGGGTTCATACCTCAAACCAGCCGGACCGGGGGCGGGGTGCAAACGGATTCAATAGCGACCGGGTACCCCTGAAATCGCAAATCACAAAATTATTCCGCAACAGATTGAAAACCAGCGAATAATAACGGCTAAAAATTCGGCTATAATGTTAATTATGTTAAGTGGACAGGATGGCATAGACCAGCCGGCTCCTCCCCTACCCTATTGCATGGGAGGAAACCAGGCAAATGAGTGATCGTAACATGTTTGAACAGGTAGGCGGATAGCTCCCTGCGCTGCGCTTGGGAGTAAGTAAACTAAGAAAGGGGAAAAATACGGTCTTTTTAGCCATCATTACTGTACTATAGATTTTAGTTGGTTTACTTTTGGTTATGGATTTAACATGGCAGCAAGCTCATAGATTTGCCGTTTTGAGGATGGTAGACGTTTTCCTTAACCAGAAGGGAAAGCAATATGTATTTGATATGAGAGAGATACCCTATCAGGTAGCAGTTGAATTCAGGGAATGGATGGAAAGCAGGGGAAAGGATGTATTTATCCGGAATAACCATATAAGGAATTATGTAAGGTATACCACTAAACACCGTTTATATACCAGACCAAAATTTAAGGCAGTAAAGAAGGCAACCGGGATGACAGACGAACATTTTGCGAAAGCATGCGGATATAAGAACGCAAATGTATTTAAGAACTCCCCATTCAGATGGTATAAAGTTACCTGTATGCTTAACATGTATGACGCATTAGAGGAAAGGAAATATTTTAATGATCTTATTGCAGCCTAGTTAAAAAGTATACTTCTCATCCTGTTTAACCTTTCCAGGCTTAAATATCCCGTACTATTGCCCGTTCATTTTCTTTTATTCAATTCTCAGGCGTTTCGTTGTAGTCATAAGTCACTGATTATCAATGCTGCAAAATTATTTTAAAAATATTTGTTTGTTTTCTTGGTTTTATTGTTTTTCTGATATAGATTAGCATAATTATTCACTGTCAAAGTATAAATTATGCAAATAACCAAGCGATTTAAGACTATTAAACAGGCAGAAAAATACCAAAATAGCCTGTACAACAAATTCCCATATGTTAGGCTTATATCTTACCCTATATTTTTGGAAGAGGGTTTATATATATGGGATGTTTCCATGTAGGTTAACTGAAGATGACTTTAATAGTCGAAATAGGACGGTGTTTTTACCGTTCTATCTTAACCAAAAAATATGCTTCCGGATTATAAGCATATAAAACACCGGATAAGCTATGAAGAGCAAGAAACAAGTTTTAGCCGATAACCCTAGTTACAAAACTTTAATTAATGCCGTGTATAATCGTATTGGCAAAGATTATATTCAGGACGTTAACAGTCACGGAATGGAAGCCGGGTTTCCTGGTTTTACCTATTATTCAGATACCCATTCATTCGCTATGCGTTACCGGTCCATTATCGTTAGGTTACTGCAAGATACGGCAGATCAACTAGGGGAGGAGGTCGTAAACCTAGTATCTGGTTTTGGCGTATTCCGTCACTCCCCTATGGACATAGAAGATAAAAAAGACCTTTATAAGTACTTAGGAGGGGGTCGGACTACTCTGGGCACAATAACAAACGTTATGGCCTGGTTTGCAGCGGAGGAGGTTTGTAGAATGTTTGTAGACTAATTAACAATTTAAAAAATATAAATATGAAAAGCAATAAATACGAATACTCAAAAGTAATACAACAATATTATGGGCAAGGTTGGGAAGACGTTAGCGAATACGAAACAGATAGCCAATTCGTTAACCGGGAAAAAATCGGGGTATTTAGAACAAATAAATTTGGCCGGCAGGTAGAAATAAGTCTAATAAACCACGATTTAGCCGAATACCGTCTAACCGGGTACCCTACTCGATTAATTAATCGTAGGACGTTAAAATGTGCTATACCAGCATAAAAACACTATCCCGGCAGGATGTCCTTAGCTTAGATCGTATCTAAGGCCGGGAACTAACCAAAACCCGAAACCATGAGAAAACAAACATTATCAACCTTTACGGCCTACCGTTACCGGCCCAACGTAATTAGCGCTCGCCTATGGCCTGGTTATTCCTTTGAGTCCTTTACTTCTGACTTATCGGATGAGCTGGGGGAAACTTTAACGGGAATGTGTAAACCTTATACGGACGGTTTATCGGTATTCCTTACTATTCCTTTAGGCTGTGAACGTAGGGTTATCGAGACGGTTAAATTACTTACTAGGGAACAAACATTACAGAATTAAACCAAATTCACAAACCATAAAACCTAAAACAAAATGAAACCAATCCACAAAGTATGTAGCAAAGACGATTTAAGACCGGCACTCGGTTACATTCAGATCAAAAATGGCTTCGCCTGGGCTACCGACGGCCATTGTGCCGTAAAAATACCATTGGATAGCTTGTTCTATCCATCCGGGACTATCTTACCAGAAGATGAGCTATATATTTCTGGTAAACTGTGGGACCTGTGTAAGTTTTCTACGGCTAAACACATTTTAAGAGAAGGTAACACCTTTACCAGCGACAAAGGATTATCCTTAAAAGCACTTACCCTGGAAGAATTCACTCAGCAAGTAGGCCGTTTCCCGGATATACCATCCGTTATGCCTGAAGAAAACAAACTACTCACACTGGTGGACTCTATTTCTTTTAATCTGGATATTATGAGTAGAGCGTGTGGGATTTTTGACAAATCAGCTAAACTGGCTTTTTATTTCTATGGGAGAAGTAAGGCTATAATCGTTAGGACGGTTAACGAGTCTGTCAAAGAAACTGGCTTCGCTCTGGTTATGCCACAATTCATGGACAATATGGACGTTAGCCACCCATTCCTTACCGATGACGAGCTCGAAGCTATCCAAAATCCCGTAGCCGTGACTGAACCTGAACCAGCTATGGCAGATTAAACCACAAACCATTCCTTACCAGCCTGGTATCCTAACCGATACCGGGCTTTTTAGGTGAAAACATTATTTAACCAAAAACACAAACATTATGAAACTTACACAACTTAAATCGGTAGGCTGTTTTATAGACGAAAACGGCATAACCTACCCAGAACTATCTACCGGCACTCCGGACCTTAATTTACCGGTCCATATCAATGACGTAGATATCGAATGGCTATCTTCCCTCTCCCTGGAAGATACGGAGATCGTACACAATATTCTTAACCAACTAACAATATCATCCCATGTCTAAACGTATAACAAACATCTGCAAAATAGCGGACGTACCAAATAACCTTCTTTTACCTGAAACTATTTCCTTTCTGGAAGCGCAGGCAGATCCTATCTACAAAGATCAAGTACTAAGTGAGCACATGTACAATCTGGATAACCTTCTCGAAGAAGTAGACGAGGGTAGCGTAGACAAACCGAAGAAACATGTCCGGGAGGAACTTGCTGAGCTCCTGGTTGAAATGGGTAAGCGGGATTGTGCCTACATGAGAATTATTTACTAACCTTTTAACAAACATTACCATGCCTAAAAAGAAACGTCCTAGGACCGGGCCGCAACCGTCTTTAATCAAACCAGACCAGATGCCTGAGTTCAGATCAGAATACCCTACGACAAACAACAAAGTCCTCTGCCTGAAGTATAACCTTACCATTGACCAACTATACAACCTGGCTAAACGTATGGGGTTACGTAAAACAAACTGGCTGTGGACTGAGAAAGACAAACAGTACCTACGGGATAACTTCTTCTGTACCCCTAAACTGTTAACCGCTGTACAGATAGCCAAAAACCTAAGGAGACCTAAACAGGGGGTTTATGAGATGATCAGGGAATTGAAGGAACAAACATTAGCCACCATAGATGACTCAGGGGAATAACCTGGGTATCATTAAAACAAATATTATGAGCACATATAAAAACAAAATAGCACTTGCCCTTATTGTAATTGTACTACTTTTTAGCTGTTCGGTTAGCCGGTATTCAAATACAAACTGCCCAACGGTAAACAAAAAGTTCTTTTTACAGCAAAACAGGTAACACAAACAGTACAACTAAAAAGCCCTACCGGATAGATAGGGCTTTTTTATTACCATGACTTCAGAGATAGCCGACACAAATAAGTCGGGAATCCAACCCATATCATTTCTAGCAATCTTATATCATTATTAACCAACAACTCAAAAGCCTCGCTGAACGGTATAGTTAACAAACCTCCGTCACAGTTTTTTTCGGTATCGTTTAAGTATATAGACCAATAACAAACCATCCCTTTCTCACCAACAGTTTCACTTAAAGTAATACTAGCAAAAATATTTTTTAAAAATAATTCAGAAGGTAGTCCGATATCCTTACCGTGTAACTTAATCAATATCATCTTAATCGTATTTAGGTTTTCTCTTTCTAATCGGCTTAGGGGTAGCACTTCTCTTCACTACTTCCCCGGCTATCCTTCTTATTACCGTAGTTAAATCTATCAACAATAACTTACCCTCCGCTGTAATAAACCAGGTCTTTACTTTCTGGTAACTGCTGTAATCTATCAATTTTGAGCGTTTGAGCCGGTATAACATCTTACTGAACTCCATCCTAGGGTCTTCTCCGTCCCGTAGGTGGGACTCGATTCCGTTTATCGCAGCCTTAGCCTCTTTGTTCTTGAAATATGGCTGTCTTCTGGCCCATTCTAGGAAAATAACATCAGCGACAAACAACTTACGCCTACCGTTTAAGAACTTATTTACCACATCTCGGAGCTCTGCAGCCAGGTATAACATCACAAACGGATCTCTCGTACACCTCATTATGTGGATGAACAACTTATTTCTCTTGGTTATTATCTTACGAGCCTCATTTGCCATCTCTGAATACCTCATCGTAGTCTACTGCCAAACCTAACTTAATCAGTCCAAACACATCAATACGGTTCATTACGCACCAGTGTACGAGCCGGTAGCCAGTATCAGACTTCAGCCTTTGTAACACTTCCTCCTCATCGTCCTTCAGGCTATCCATACGCCTGAGTATTGGCTTAAACCATTCAAAATTCTCCTGATTAGTTTCTTCCTCTCCTAAAGACACATACACATCAACCTGATCATCTCCTAGCTCAAACCCCGTGATTGTACCTATGCCCTTATCGGTTAACACCTGGCAGCCTAGGTAGTAATGAATAACATCTTGAATTTCCATGAGTTTTTGTTTTATCTGTGACTAGATTGGTTATTGATTAATAGATTTAAGGAATGATTGTTTTGGTTATTTTAAAGGGTAGTGTTTATCGAGATATTCATTTACATAATGTTGTGGTGTATGATCGGAAAAATGGATAGCCACCTTCTCTGCTATATCTCTTTTATCTTGTTGGGTTAAAGTTTCTTGTTTGGGTAAAATTGTAACAAAAGCTGCTTCCCATCTTGTAGATGAGATATTGTATATTAAATCGGAGATAAAATATAAATTGTCGTCATCATCCCATTTTATTTTCATTCCAATAGATGGTGTGAAATCTATATCAAAATAAAATTCAATATTATCTTCATCATTTCCTGTTTCTGCATTATAAATTGCTACTATATTCATATTGTTTACTTTAAGTTATTAAGGAATGATTCTTTGTCGGGATGTGGGTTTTCGCTAAAATCAAATCTTAATTTACCCTCTTCTATATACCAAAAAATAGCCGCATCCCATATCTTTTCAGCCGTTTCCCTATCCATCTTAATTGCTCCCATCTTACTGGCTTTTACCAATTCTATTACGGATTCACTATAATTGCACCATACACAATCCGGGGCGGTTAGTTTTCTTAAAGTGTATATTTCACCACAAGTACAACTACCTAATATAGATTCCACTTCTTTCTTTAACTCATCATCTGTCATTGCTGGGGGATGGAATTGGGCGGCATTTTTCTTTAAAAACTCAACCATATAAACAAGTGCTGTATCGTGTGATAAAGATGCCACTCCTTCTAACTCTTTTTCAGCAAGTTCATAAAGTTTTATTTCCATCTCCTCTGCACTAAGTATTTTATTTTTTGTCATAGGGTGTTGGGTTTAAATTGATTCTTGTTTTTCATAAATGTATTTGTCAATCAACTTGCATACTTCTTTCACGCTAATTTTTTTTGTAGTAGTAATTTGAGCAACAAACACCCGTATATCCATTAAATCCGAATCAAGTTTTTTAACGTGTGCAGAATGGATGGCATCAATTACTACTGGCTTTTTTCTGAATTTCATACTGTTTATTTTTAATTGTTAAAAGAACTTGTTTATTACTTACCCATAAAATTTTTCCAGTCTTCCAAGTTATCGTTTACAAAACTCTCTGCTTCTTCTATCGAAAACGAGCAAAGGCGGGGACTGACGACCGTGTGAGAGTAGAAGTAGTTGACGTCATTCAGCACAAAGCCATCATTTTCTCGACCTTTGTTATATGTTTTCATATTGAAATAAGGGAACCATTTTTTCTGACTGTAATCGTTCCAGTCAAATTTTCTGCCGTTGTGAATCACTTCATTGATTGTCTCCAATCTATGTAATGAGTAATGCGCTTTGCGCTGATTTTCTGGCATAAAATCGAAATGTGCAAGGGTTAAGGGGGTAATACCCTTACTCTTACAGGCTGACTCATATGTTACTTTTTTGGACATAATTATTTGATTTAATTTTTTTATTACTTACCTATTTAATTATTTTCTGCCTGATAATTAGCAATTATTCTCTCCATTGTTTGGTCTAATGTTTCATAAACAAATGGGTACAATCTTGTATCCTTTATAAGTTCAAGAACATGGTCAGGCTTTGTATTTCTGAACTTCATAAAACAAATCAAGCAGATAGCAGTCCATAATAATTGACCTTCGGGGGTGCTTTTGTCTATATCTTTTAAAGTAATATTTGCAACTGTTTTACTCATACAATTTATTTTTTATTAAGGAATAGGTTATATAGTTCGATTATTGTTTTATTGTATCTGCCAGTATAACCAATATATAGTGCTACATTTCTTTCTTTATCAAATCCAATAGTATTTTTTAGACACCACTCTGCAAACTCAACTGCATCTGTTTCTTTGGGGAGGGATAGTAAATGTAAAAAATGCTTTGCTTCATTTACGGATAACAAAACACCTTCTAGACGCCTCCAATTTCTATCATCAGGATTTTCAGTATTACAATAATTTATTCTTTTTTTCAATTCTTCTGTCAGTTTATCTGTATTCATTGGTTAGTTATTTACGGGTGATTGAAAAGTGATTTAATAGTTCTTTGATAATAAACGAAGCCTCTTTTTTATAAACAGGAGTATAATGTTCAAAAAATGCTTCAAGTAAAATATTAATATCCTCCTGTGTTTCCTCTACTGGTTGTGTTTGAAATGCGCTTCCTAATTCTTTTTTCGCCCAATGTTTTGCATAACTGGTTGAATCATCTATTGTTCTTACTGATTCTACTGATTTTGTTGCAATCTGAATTTTCATCACTTCTTCTTTTTCTTTCTGAAGTAACTTTTCTGCTGCATACTTTTCTGGCTCATGTTTAGGACATGCATTATACTCCGGAACTTGTTTATAATAGTGTCCTTCAATTTCACAGTTACAATCCAGTTCTGATTCTTTTTGAGAAATCAGTTTATTAATAAAATCTATATTTACTTCCCCTTCTACATGTTGTGTTATTGGAATAACAATAAATGGAGCAGTAGCATAAAACCTAAAATCTCTCTTTTCCTCCCATATATCACCTTCTTTTCCTGTGAAGGTTCCGATGATGGGGTATCGTATGGGTTGACTCCATGAGCTAGACAACGGATTAATTTTCCTTTCCAAATAAGGTTCCGGTAATAGATGTAGGGTGTATTGGTTATTCATTTGATAGTAGGTTATTCTGTTATTGATTTAAATTCGTGTAAATCGCATTTGCTGTAAAATTCTCGTAATGTTTCCCAAGGAGATACTTTACCTTCTTCACAATCTTTTTCAGGGTACAATTCAGTATTTTGACAATGCAAATGAGTTAATCCTTCAATTTTAAACTTATCTCCGGCAAACCTGCAATTATAACAACATTTAGATTTAGGATTAGGCATACATTGTTATTTTAATTGGTTATAGGGATTGTATTTCTTTTTTAACTTCGTTCCAGTATTCATAATCATTTCTAAGTGGAGGTTCAAAATCTTTAGGATTATCTCTAGTTGCTTCCATTATTAAAATGGTTAATTCATTCCATTTTATATACTGTTTAGGGTTAGGTAGTTAAAGGGGGTTATTATAAATGAAGTTCAAATTTGCAATCTAATTTTACCCACTTGCCATTTATTTTAATATACCCATCTATATGCTCGCCCATAAAATTACCCATCTCAATGCTTCCAAAAGAACGTGCTATGGTATCTTTCCCGCTAATTAAAAACTGAAGTGGTTTAGACGGAACCATAGTTGTCATGTACCAAGTTTTATATGAAACAACCATACCTGTACCTTCTATTATTCCATTAGGCGAACCGTACCTAATTATACCATAAGTTGTATCTATATTGGTTGTTTGAACGTAAGAAGAATCGTGTTGTTTAAAATCTTTGGGTAATTCAGGAACCCATTTTTCAGGTAACATTTTTTTTTGCCCACTACAATTAACAATAACAAAGAATAAGGTTAATACTAAAAGTTTTTTCATATTTTGGTTATTTGGTTTGATCAAAAAGTCTTTTAAAATAGTACTCCACATTCTGCTGGTGAAGAAACCCAAAGCTGTCTTTCCCTATTCCCCAGGTGCAGTTAGGTACCCATCCGCAATATTCAAGGATACGTGGACGGGCTTTCATGGCATCCGTAATACCCCAGCACATAGATTGGTTACCCAAAAAGAACAGGCAAACTTTTAAGGCCATGGCTAGTTCTAAAAAGTTATCTACGCACAGGTAGGGTATGTTTATCTTCCATTTGTCACAGAACTTCTGGTGTTCCTCTGCAGTTCCGGCAAAAACTAAATTGGGTTCGTATTGTTTGAGCCAGAAGTAGTGAATGTTACTGTTGCGGTACCGGTCCGTAAAGTTTATGATCACCTTATCGTGTAGAGAAGTTATACGTCCCTCCTGTGTTTCTATGTTATAGCGTATATCGTCCGTATCCGGCACCTCTAGCCAGGGTATTGTGATATCGGGACACATATCAGGCCAAACAAGCGAAGGCCACAGCCTTATGTCCTGATAGGGGAGGTTAACATGTACCTCCCCTCTCATCTTCCCTATGTCTACAGTAACCGGCTGTCCGGTAAACACTTCAAAGGACTCTACATACGACTGAGCCTCAACCAGTGGCTTTAAGAGATCAAACTGCTTCTTATTCATAGTAACCATCTTCCCATGCTCGTCTAGGACAGGATGGGTGGCATTTGGATAGTATACTGCCTCTACCCCTAATTGCTGGTAGATGACAGCTTTCTTACCTGATTCTACGCATATATGACGTATAGCACATAGGTTAGCTATCATATCACCTGAGTTAACCGAGTGCTTAAATGTTATTGTATTTGCCATTACGGTCTTGTTTTAGCCCACTCCTGAATGAATATGGGTAAGGGTTCTTTAATTGGTGTCAAATCTTCATCGGTAAACCACAGGGACGAGTCAAATACTTCCATGCCATCGAGCTTCTTATCTACGTCCATTAAAAAAACTTCCCCCTGCATGTGCCTGATCTTCTTAGGCATAATCTCCTTTTTACGCACAAAGCCCATGTGGTACATACGGATCTGCTCTAGGTAGTTAAGGTTAGCCTGGGCATTTATGCTCTCAGCATCTCCTATTGCCTTGTAATAGCTTCTAGCCAGACGGATAACCTCTGTACTACATGGTTTTCTATTATGAGCCACATTTAGCTGGTGAAAAGGGTCTTTCCACAGGTTTATCCTACTTACCATGTACGCCTCAGCATTATCGTCCTCTATAGCCTCCCGGATAGCTTGGAAACAGGATTCGTGTATGATTTCATCCGCTTGGCAGTAAATATTCCAATCGGTAGTTAGGTGGTTAATAGCTAGGTTAGTAAAATAAGACAACTTCTCCCGGCCTCGCTGGGCATCCCATTCGGATTTATCCAAAAGGATAACTTTGGTTTTCTCATCTTCAAAAGACTTAACCAGTTCGGCTGAACCGTCATCGCTACCAGCATCGAGTATAACCACCTCGTCACATAAAGCCTTCAGGCAGTCTACCGTCTCTTTTAAGCAATAATCCTGTGATATAGCCCTAAAGCTAAATACCGTTCCCCCTAGTGTTGGTTTACTCATATATAAATTTTCCGTTTAAGTTAACATCTTTAAACTCTTCCAACTTCTCCCTCACATAAGCCCTTCTTCTCATTACCTCGTCATAGCGATCTGGGTGGTTCTCTAGGTTCCAGGATAGTTTACCCAAGTGTATGTGAGTAGGATATACCATACCCAGAAGATCATAGTCTATATGACCGCCAGCTCTGGGTATGTTTATAAATGAAAAGCCTTTTTCTTGCATCTTTTCCGTGTACCATGAGGCAACATCATAAGACCAATCTTCTGAGTCCCGGAACTTATTTACCCCGGCTTCTTTCATCTTATGGATATTGAACATCATAAACCAGGGACTTAGCCTTGGTCTAACAGCATCGTGTAAGCGGTCCCCGGTGATATACTCCCCTGCAGCAACTACATTACCGGTTAATTGTGGTAAATATGCCTCATGGGTGTTTGCTGTATATATAACGTCTGTGTCACACAAAGCCACATATTCTGTGTGGATCTCGTTGTACATAATATTCAACGACTGCTCATGACCGTGGTTGACACCAAAACGGAATACTGGTAACCCATTTTCTACAAAGTGTAAGTATGAGTCATCGTCTGATCCGTTATCTATCAGCATAAGGTTTAAGGGGACTCCCTTATAGTGGTGCTTAACGTATGATTTAAGCATAAGAAGGGTAGCCTCCCATTGATTCCAGTTAACCGATACAAGTGTTACGTTTTCCATTACATTTTTTTAATGATGACTACCCCGCAGGCAATAAATACGCTTTCTATGTGTAAGTCCCAGTAACTACCAGAATACTTCTTTACAGCCTCCTGTTTGTTAGCACAGATAAAACTATTCGGAATGTTACCGTTCATATTTACCTCGCCAACCATCTGTCTTACCCGGTCCAAAAAATTGTATTCGCTATTCCACCTTTCGTCCATAGCACATAGCAAATCCTCTATCGCATACAAAGCCCCTGGCTTCAGCATGGGAAATATAGCCTCAAAAGAAGCTAACTGGTGATCTCCTCTGTGACTGCCGTCATCTACAACAATATCTAAATCACCTATCATGTTAGCAATCTCTTGCATCCTGTCTTTGTTAGACTGATCACCGATAAAGGTTTTTATCCTATCGGTATCATACTGGCTTTTGTCATCAATATCAATACCGTATATCTTTCCGTCAGGGAAATACTCTGCCCACATGTTAAGGGAAGCGTTTTCCCAGATACCTATTTCTAATAGGCTGATTGGCTTCCAGCGTAACGGTGTAAAGAACTGATCATAATACTGGGTGTATGAATGACCGTTAGAACTTTTATCGGTTCCGTGTTTTATTGCTAACTGATCGAGTGTAAGTGCCATGTTATTATTTTTAAAGTGTTTTGTAGTTATTGCTGTATGTTAATTTTGTTATTGTTGTTGGTTATTTTTAAATAGTTTATATAGTTCGGTTGTTGTTTTGTTGTATCTACCAGTACAACCAAGATATAATGCTACATTTCTTTCTTTATCAAACCCAATAGTATTTTTTAGACACCACTCTGCAAACTCAACTGCATCTGTTTCTTCTGGTGTAGACAATAACTGCAATAAATACTTAGCCTCATTTACAGATAACAAAACACCTTCTTGATACCCCCAACTAACACTATCATGGTCTTCATCAGCAGCATCTTCTATCCTTGTTTTTAAATTTTCGATTAATTTATCTTTGCTCATTGGTTAAGTATGTTGTTTATGAATTCTTGTTTTTCTGTTTCTGTGGAATACCTTTCTATACCTCCGTGTACACTTGCCTCTGTATTATAATATTCCGCTACGCACGCTTCAAGCCATGTTGTATTTATCAACTCTATCAGTTCTTCCTTAGATAGTATGTATTGATCTTTAACCTGTTTTAAATGAATCTGCCCTCTTACTTTAGACATAGTAACATAAGTAGATTCGGTAACTTCCTGTATTGATATTGGTATATATACTGTTTGAAGTATTAGTTTCATTGGTTGTTATTTTTTATGGGTTTTCAATATGGGTAAGTCCATCCAGTTTTTGGTAAAAAATCGTTTTTGAATTAGGATGTTTTTTATGAAAAGCTAATATAATATTTTGCTGCACCCAACCATATTTGTTATGTTGTGGTATAAACCAAACTTCATAAAGTACTAAATGACACTCAAATCTATCAAGACATGTGCCAACATTCTTTATCTTATAAATTAGATCATCATCTATGTTACTCATTTGTTGTTATTTTTAATTAAATGTTTGAGTGATTGCACATTATCTTGTATATACTCAGGGAACGTATCATCAATAGGAACTACCTCCCAGTGATCGTCACCCCAAAGCGATTGAGCCGTATTGTATTTATGCTGTAATGCCTCCCGTAAAGCCGGGGTATTACACTCCTGATGGCTAAAAGAGTCCAATTTAGCTTTCATGGTTTCTACCCCACCTAACCAGGAAAAGTGCCATCCTGCGTTTGGTAAACTGTTCTCGTAGCCAGAATTCCTTACCTCATCCGGGGTATGGTTCTTCAGATACTCGTATGTCATTATCCTCGCCCGTGGCCATGACTGCCTTCCTTCAACCACATTAAGATAATAGCCAAACTTATCCATAACCAAAGCTGTTAAATCAGGTAAGGGGTTCTTTATATACTCCTCAATAACAGATTTACGTGGTATCTCATCTACGTCTGAGATAATTACTACACAATAATCAGGAATACCCAGCAACGCATTTTTGATAGCGTTCCTTTGCCATTTCTCGTTATCCCAGGGGTTACCGTTGTTAGGCATAGTGTCTACCATAAAAACAGATAAGGGATACTTAAAGAAAGCAGCATCATCCTGTTCGAGTATTTTCTCTTTCTTCTGGCCAGTAAATGTGTAGTTAGACTGCACACACACATGTTGTATGTCCAATCCCTTCAGTTCTTCCATGCGGATTTTCAATAAATCCCTTTCTCCATTGTAGGTAAAACAGTCAAATATTTTCATTTGTATTCTAGTTTTAATCTATGATCAACTGCACCACAAGCGTCCAAAACATCCTGGGTGTTAAACTGCACACAAGGAGGGTATATCTTATCAATATAACAATCCTGACCAGCTTCTCCTACTACCTCATGCCAACAGAAAGGAGTCCCACATACAGGAGTTTCCCCCTCATGCTTGTTAATCCAGTATATGTTAGATAGGTCATAGTATAAATATTTTAAATCCACAGACCCGGATAAGATAATAGCATATCGTCCGAGCGCTACCGCTATAGCCGAAGGACCAGAGTCTACTCCTATAAAAAAAGAACTCCCGGCTATCAGCCAAGCAAGTAAATTCTCAGAAGGTAAGTTCATCTCCAAAGCTCCCGTTAACTGATGCTTACCCCTTCCTATCTGTATTACATCATAACCCATCAAGGTTAACTGAGATACTATTGTGTGCCAGGCTACCCCGAACACATTACGTCCCGGCTGATCCCTCTGATCAATATGCAAAACCACATATTTCTTAAACAGCCTGTTAGCGTCATCTACCCGGAAAAATAACCGTGGGTTACGCAATTTGTAGTCGGTCACACCACAATGCTCGAAATAACTTTGTAAGTGTAACTGCTTAGGCTTGGTCTCGTAGGATAAATCCAGATTATACTCCTTAAAAGGTATCCTGCTCTTATCCAACTGGCTTACATGCTTCATAGGATAGCCGCCTTGAAAAAACAACTGAAATATGTTCTGGGGGCAATCAAGATACACGTGGTAGCCTTTTTTGTAAAAGTGTTCGAGCACAGGCTCTAGTGCCACAATATCACCCATGGCTCCCAAGCGCTTAATTACAACAGATTCTTTATAAGGCTTATGGAAATGTCCGTGAAATCCGAAAGTCCGGCAACGGGGCTCCCTGAGCTCAAAAGAGAATGTTTCTGCCAGATGTTCTGAAGGAAACCTGATGTCATACTTCTCTTCTAGGTATTTACGATATAAAACCCCGATAGCCTGGTCTTCGTGGTGTGTAGTGGTAATCAGCGGATCTTCCCCTAGTATTGTCTGTAACTTCAATGACCTGAGAGAAAATCCACCGTTACCTATATTACGGTTGTGCTCGTACACCCATGGAGCACCAATGTAATCGTAATCCAAAAACTCATCATTCCAGGCCTCACCAGAAAGAATGTAACCGTCATGCTGAATAACTAGGCAGAAATCGGTATCAAAGTACTTATACAGTTCTTTGATCATGAAATGACTATACTCCTCCTTAGACCGGATAGTAGGTATCTGCTTGACTTCAAACCCATCTGGGTTAGGGTAGTGGATATCGGTCAAAAAAACAATCTTATCGGCATCTACCTGTTCCTGGCATTTTTTTATAGCCCGTACTGCCTGACCGTAGTTTACGGTATCTACTATGATAATGGTTACATCCTTTAATTGTGACTTCATAATTAATCAGTTACTCTTTCAAATACTTTGGAAAATGGGTTGAAAGCATTTTGGATAAAAAACTCATAGTTACCCTCCGGAAGCCAATGACTACCGTGATCAGCCTTTGACAACTCTTCTGTTTTAGTCCAAAGTTTATCATTGAAATTGCTTTCGTGTATATGCTGCAATCTGGCTCCATCTGAACCGACTGCGGCAATAATTTTTCCATCAACCTCAAACAACTGCACATCACCAGTAAGTACGTGCATGTGACCTGAATGTTCTCCCAGTGCCAATGGCTTGTTAGAAATTTTAACGGCATTTTTTGGAATGGACGGGATTGATTTACCCTGAACATCACCCTGATGAAAGCGGATTTCTTTAAACTTTTTCATTTTGATAAGTTTTTGATTTAAAATTTTATGATCTCATATCGAAGGAATATTCCTCCGGTTTAAACATTGATAAAGAAGCAATAGCAGTCAAAGCGTCTGTGTGATGTGGTTCAACGCCCTGAAGATACTGTGTACCAGTAGACGGACAGACCATTTTTACCCAGGCAAAAGGCTGATTGTCTATTTCTTCAAAAACATCTTCTGTTTTCAAAAGCGTTACAGTTTCAATATCGCCATTTTTATGAACAATTTTGCGGGTATCAACTTCTTTCGCACCAAGCAAATCCATCATTTTCTTTTGGCCTAATACTTCGTAAATGCCGCCTTTTATTTCAGCATTTGTTTCATTAAGAAACATTTGGCGTGTTATTTCGCCCGATTCTGCCTTTTCCCATATCCATGATGGAAGCGATCTACCATTAATGAAGTACAACTTATACCCATCAGCAAACTGAATAGCTGGCCCTATAGGATTATGTAGCCGATTATCTGTATTCCGAACTATTTTAACCGGCAACTTACTTACGATACAAAATCCATTAAGCTGTATCATCTCATAAGACCCTGATTTCATAAAGTCTTTGAAATTATTAAACTTATCTAATATAGAGATTCCGATTCTTTGGTAATAATCAGCCCAAGAAACCCATCCAAAATCAGAAGCGTTTCCGTAATAAGAAGGTGCAACCCATTCCCTTACCTGATCCCTTACCTGAGCCCTTACCTGATCCCTTACCTGATCCCATACCTGATCCCTTACCTGATCCCATACCTGAGCCCCTACCTGATCCCCTACCTGAGCCCATACCTGAGCCCCTACCTGAGCCCATACCTGAGCCCATACCTGAGCCCCTACCTGAGCCCTTACCTGATCCCATACCTGATCCCATACCTGAGCCCCTACCTGATCCCTTACCTGATCCC
>Ga0208872_1000130_pt1 | contig 71935 bp, 65 predicted proteins | sample CryBogCBH12Aug08_FD_185508 | JGI IMG/M metagenome (GOLD analysis project Ga0208872, IMG submission 185508) | Freshwater microbial communities from Crystal Bog, Wisconsin, USA - CBH12Aug08 (SPAdes) | ecosystem: Environmental > Aquatic > Freshwater > Lake | place: Crystal Bog, Wisconsin, USA...
TGATCAGTTAAATCTAAAAAGAAATTATGCTAAATCCTATGATGGTTTAGTTGCAAGATTGACATCTAAATTATCCTCAATGTCAATACTGCATTGGATTAACCATTTAAATGGAAGAAAATTAGCTCAGATTAAACATGCTCTGAGTTTTTAATAGCATAACACGTTAATAAATAGACATTTTTAGCAGTTGATTTGGTAGATGATCCACAGCTGATAGCTGAATATGAAGATTGGCATAGAGCAGGAAATGGATGGCCATAGATTAAAAAAAGTATACTTGATGCCGGGGTGGTTAATATGGAGATTTATCGCATTAGTAACCGAATGTTTATGATAATGGAAGTAGATGATAGTTTTTGTTTTGAACGCAAGGCTGCAATGGATGCTGCTAATCCAAAAGTGCAGGAATGGGAACAAGTGATGTGGAAATTTCAACAATCAATGCCTTTTGCAAAGCAAGGAGAGAAATGGATGTTATTTAAAAAAATATTTGAACTGAATGGCTACAATATTTTATGAATGTAATTAATTTTTACTGTAGGTATTATTGATGCTCACTATCTTTTTTGGGTGAATAAAGCTGTAAAACATAGTTGTATTGAAGATTCAATGGTTGACATATGAATGTATTTTATTATCTACTATGATCTTTACTGCCTTCCGAAGTGATACTTAAAAAATTATAAGCAGCATTTGGGTTACGGCTTTATAAGAAAACAAATAAGCAGAGGCTTCAACAGAAGATATCCCCCCATTATCCAGTATAATAAAAAAATGAGGTAGTACGCACATTAAGAGAGAATAGGTTGTCTGCTTAAATACCTAAAATGGTAAGGATTTTGGATAAAAATAGAAATGGCGACTCAATTAAGAATCGCCAAAAATCTACAAATGTGCCCACGAAAGGAATCGAACCTTCACACCCTTGCGAGTACCAGATTTTGAGTCTGGCGCGTCTACCAATTCCGCCACATGGGCTTAAACGGGGTGCAATATTACGGCACTAATGCAATCCTACCAAAATACGGCTCAGGTATTTTTTCTGATAATAGTATTCTTTTACTTGCAGCAACTCTTTTTCGGTAGTAATACCGCTTTGATAATGCTCCACAATTTCTTTAACAGGCTCATATATTTCTGTTTGTAGTTGTTGAATGGATTGTTCTAATTCCTTAATCTTTGCAGTATCTGCAGTTGCTTTGGCATCTGTCAGTTCTTCATTCAATTCCATCATCTGCATCAGAAAGGCCGGGGATAGCTGGTATTTTTCTTCTTCTACCAATAAACCCTTTAGCTGCAGGAAATACTGAATGGTTAATTCCGGGTTAGTAAAAATTTTATAAGCCCTGTTCACAGCAGCGGATTTATCCAGTGCTTCTGTCTGGTCAGCTTCCAGTTCATTACTGAAAAAGTCGGGATGGTATTTCCGGCTTAGTATATAAAACTGCTTTTTTATAAATACCGGGTCTACTGTTAATGATTCCGGGATCTCAAATAATTCAAAATAATTCATATTGGTTCTCAAATTAGCTAAAGCCTTGTGTTTAAGACAATAAACTTTAATTTGCACAAAATTAAACGGAATGCTGACGATCGGGCTTATTAAAGAAGGAAAAGTTCCTGCAGACAATCGTGTTGCCCTTACACCGGACCAATGTAAATGGCTTAAAAAATCAGGTATTGTTAACATAGTAGTGGAATCTTCTCCTAACCGTTGTTTTTCTGATGCTGAATTTAAAAGGGCTGGCATTGAAATAAGGGAGGACCTGGGCGATTGTGATATTTTAATGGGTATTAAAGAAATTCCGGTATCTCAATTGATTGCTGGTAAAACATATCTCTTCTTTTCCCATACCAAGAAAAAACAGGAGTATAATCAGCAGCTCTTTCATGCTATGATGGATAAAGAAATTACCCTGTTGGATTATGAATGCCTGGAACATGCAGACGGTCAAAGGATCATTGGATTTGGTTTTTTTGCGGGTATTGTTGGCGCACATAATGGCATGATGGCTTATGGCAGGAAAACAGGCCTGTTTGACCTGGGAAGGGTGTATAAAGTGCGGGATTACCGCGAACTGATCAATACCTACTTCGGTTTAAAAGTGCCTACCATTAAAGTGGCGATTACAGGCAGTGGAAGGGTGGCCCATGGTATTGTGGAAATCATGAACCTGATGGGTATTACAGAGGTAGAACCAGATGAATATCTGGAGCGAAAATTCACTTACCCGGTCTATGTGCAGCTGAAAGGGCAGGACCTCTATACCCATAAAGAACTGAAAACTTATAAGCGGGAACATTTTCATGAACATCCTCAGGAATACAGAAGCCGTTTTTTGCCTTATACCCACTGTACAGATATCCTTATGAATGGCATTTACTGGGAAAAACATATGCCCCGTTTATTTGAGAAAGAGGATATTTCGGACAGTTTTGTGATTCAAACCATTTCAGATATTACGGATGATACCAATGGCTCTGTTCCAATTAATCTGGGAGACCAGTCCATTGCCGATCCGGTATATGGAGTTCATCGTAAAACATTGGAAAAAACAGTGCCTTATACGCATGGTGTGATTGACCTGGTGGCAGTGGGTAACCTGCCCAATGAACTGCCCAGGGATGCCAGTCGCTATTTTGGTGAACAGCTGATGAAACATATACTGCCCGACCTTGTAAAAGGAGGTAATGAAATTACAGAAAGGGCAACCATGCTTAAAAAGGGTAAACTTACAGAAAGGTTTGACTATTTAAAGGAGTATGCTACCCACTAAAACCGGCTGAATAATGAAGTTAGAATGCCAGGTAATAAGCGTTTAATAAACTTATAAATTCGGGTGAATAAATGCCGGGGCTGTTTTGAATAATAATTTCACTTTCTTTTACAGTTGTTTTGTCTGCGCTGAACAATAACATAGTTCTGAAAAATGGATGCCTGGGTGTTTGCCGAACGGATACTTTTTCTGCTGGATAATATCCCATATTACTACAAAGGTTTTCAAAGTAAACACTGCGGTGCCAGGGGAGGAGGATAGCAAATCTGCCTTTTGGATTGATGTGCCGGCTGATGATATTTAATAAGTCTTCCAGGGTTAAGGCTTCACTATGCAAAGCGAGGTTTCTACCTGCCTTTTTACTCTTTAAATCATTTTCAAAAAAGGGAGGATTGGATAGTATAAAGTCATAGCTATGCGAAAATGCGTACCTGGTGGCATCGGCCTGTATCATATTTAATCTATCTTTCCAGGGAGAGGATTGAAAATTTTCGCTTGCCTGGACTGCTGCTGCAGGGTCTATTTCAATGGCATCAATTTGTGATGTACTGCTTTTCTGTGCATACATCAGTGAAAGTAATCCGGTGCCGGTACCCAGGTCTAATATACGGGCAGCTGGCTTTTCTGTTGCTTTATTGCTTACCCATGCTCCAAATAAACAGGCATCTGTGCACACTTTCATGGCAGACTTATCCTGCTGTACGGTAAACTGTTTAAATGAAAAGTAGTTGTTAGGCATGCTTGATGATGCATAAAAATAAAAAAACTGCTTCATATGAAGCAGTTTTTACAAAGAAGTATCACTTAACTATTTATCCAAAGTAAGGCTGGCAAATAAATATTCTTTATTTAACCGGGCTATATTGGTTATAGAGATTTCTTTAGGGCAGGCAGCTTCACAAGCACCGGTATTGGTACAGGCACCAAAACCTTCTTTATCCATTTGGGCAACCATATTCATCACCCGGCTTTTACGTTCAGGATCACCCTGAGGTAATAAAGACAAATGAGAAACTTTGGCACTTAAAAAGAGCATGGCACTGCTGTTTTTACAGGCAGCAACACAAGCGCCGCAACCTATACACATAGCAGCAGCAAAAGCTGCATCTGCATCATCTTTATTAATGGGAAGAGAATTGCCATCAACAGCATTTCCTGTATTTACAGAAATATAGCCACCGGCCTGAATAATCCTGTCAAAAGAGGTTCTGTCCACCACCAGGTCCTTCACTACCGGAAAAGCACCGGCACGCCAGGGTTCAATTACAATGGTTTCACCATCTTTAAAAGCACGCATATGCAACTGGCAGGTGGTATTACCTTTCCATTCGCCATGTGGTTTACCATTGATATACAAAGAACACATACCACAGATTCCTTCACGGCAATCATGATCAAAGGCAATAGGGTCACTGCCTGCATGGATCAGTTGTTCGTTCAGTACATCCAGCATTTCAAGAAAAGACATTTCAGAAGAGATATCTTTTACCTGGTAGGTTTCAAATCCACCTTTGTCGTTCTTGTTTTTCTGGCGCCAAACTTTCAGCGTCAAATTCATATTGTAATGCTCCATATTATACCCTTATCCCCTCAGGGGGAATTTTAACGGTTAATAATTTTTTGAATACCTTCCATTTTATCTGCTTCCTCCGTTCCCATTGCAGGGTAGGGGGGTTATTTATAATTTCTCTGAGTGGGTTTAATCACTTCATAATTCAATGCTTCCTTGTGCAAAGTCCATTCATGGTCAGCTTTATATTCCCAGGCTGCAACATACATGTAATTGGCATCATCACGCAATGCTTCTCCTTCCGGTGTCTGGTACTCTTCACGGAAATGGCCTCCGCAGCTTTCATTTCTGTTTAAAGCATCAATACACATCAGTTCTCCCAGTTCAATAAAATCAGCCACACGTCCTGCTTTATCCAGTTCGGGGTTAAATTCCTGAATGGTACCTGGTATCTTAACATCACTCCAGAATTCTTTTTTCAGTTGTTGTATTTCGGTAATGGCTTTTTTTAGTCCTTCAGCATTACGCGCCATACCGCATTTATCCCACATGATCTTACCCAGGCGTTTGTGGAAGGTTTCAACGGAAGTCTTACCCTTAATATTCATCAGGGTTTCTATCCTGTCACTTACTTCTTTTTCCGTGGCCACAAATGCTTCATGATCGGTAGAAATAGGTTTGTTATAGATTTCATCGGCCAGGAAATTGCCCAAGGTATAAGGAATAACAAAATATCCATCAGCCAGCCCCTGCATTAAAGCACTTGCTCCTAAGCGGTTGGCACCATGGTCGCTGAAATTAGCTTCACCCAATGCATAAAGGCCTTTTACTGTGGTTTGTAATTCATAATCCACCCATAATCCACCCATGGTATAGTGCACTGCCGGATAAATACGCATGGGTACTTCGTAAGGGTTTTCTCCGGTAATCTTTTCATACATATCAAAAAGGTTACCATATTTTTCTTTTACCACTTCCTTACCTAATGCTATAATTTCTTCGGTAGAAGCAGTTTCCCTGCCATGTTTGGAAATTTCTATTTTACCATATCGTTCAATGGCTTCTGTATAATCTAAAAATACCGCCTGTTTGGAAGAACCTACTCCATAACCGGCATCACATCTTTCTTTGGCAGCTCGGCTGGCCACATCGCGTGGAACCAGGTTGCCAAAGGCTGGATACCTTCTTTCCAGGTAATAATCTCTTTCTTCTTCAGGGATATCTGTTGCTTTACGGGTATCGTTTTGTTTTTTGGGAACCCAGATTCTTCCGTCATTTCTTAAAGATTCAGACATCAGGGTCAGTTTAGACTGATGGTCTCCACTTACCGGAATACAGGTAGGGTGAATCTGTGTAAAGCATGGATTTGCAAAAGCCGCACCTTTTTTATGGGCTTTCCAGGCTGCTGTTACATTACTGCCCATCGCATTGGTAGATAAATAGAACACATTACCATAACCACCGGAGCATAATAAAACTGCATGGCCAAAATGGCGTTCCAGTTTGCCCGAAACCAGGTCTCTGGCAATAATTCCACGTGCTTTTCCATCAATGATTACTACTTCCAGCATTTCGTGGCGGTTATACATTTTTACATTACCCAGCGATACCTGGCGTTCCAAAGCCTGGTATGCTCCAATAAGTAATTGCTGACCGGTTTGTCCGGCAGCATAAAATGTTCGCTGAACCTGTGTACCTCCAAAAGAGCGGTTGCTTAATAAGCCACCATATTCACGTGCAAAGGGAACACCCTGTGCCACGCATTGATCAATGATATTACCACTTACTTCAGACAAACGGTGAACGTTTGCTTCCCTTGCACGGTAATCACCACCTTTAATAGTATCGTAAAATAAACGGAAAACAGAATCACCGTCATTCTGATAATTCTTTGCAGCATTAATTCCACCCTGTGCGGCAATACTGTGTGCACGACGGGGAGAATCCTGAAAACAAAATGCTTTTACTTTATAACCCAGCTCGCCCAGACTGGCAGCAGCACTGGCACCGGCCAACCCTGTTCCTATCACAATTACTTCCAGCTTTCTTTTATTGGCGGGGTTCACCAATTTGCAATGGCCTTTATAATCTGTCCATTTTTCATCTAATACACCGGCAGGAATTTTAGCATCTAACATTTTATTCAATTAAGAATTAAGAATTATAAGTTTTATAAGTTTCAGCGGTATTAATATTAGCTGATCCATCCAAAATAAAAACTCAATGGCATTAAAGCAAAGAGTAAGGGAACAATTATTGCAAATGAATATCCCACACAACTAATCAGTACAATCCATCTTTTGTTATGAACCCCAAGGGTTTTAAAGGCACTTTGAAAACCGTGTGCCAGATGATATGCCAGAGAAATACAACCCAATACATATACTATTACAACCAGCAGGTTGCTGAAAACTTCCTGCATTTTCTGATAAAGATTAATTTCCTCACCCAGTAAAAAGCCCTGATGAGAGCGGTTGGGTAACCAGAAATTATATAAATGAAGAATAAGGAACAGGAGAATCAGGGTCCCTAATAAACCCATACTTCTGCTGTACCATTTACTGCCCCGGTTTCCATAATCAACTGCATATTTTACAGATCTTTTACTGCGGTTGGAAAGTTCCAGTGCCAATCCCTGTATAATATGTATGATCAGCCCAAGGAAAAGGCCTATTTCCAATAAACGGGGTACCCAGTTAGCACCCATGAAATGCGCTCCTTTATTGAACATTTCTCCACTGTCATTAGCCCAAATACAGGCGTTTAAGCCAACATGCACTGTTAAGAAAAGAATTAGAAATATTCCGGTAAAACCCATCACTAATTTCTTACCGACTGAAGATGTGAACACTTGTTTCCAGGTCATAAGAGAAGAATTGAATATTTATTAAATCGCTGCAAAAGTAATTCATGAACCAATGCTAACCGTAAATTCAGTAAAACTTTTGGATGATTTATCTCATAACAAAATATTTGCCCCAATTGTTTTCCTTAATTACATTAGGGAAAAAATGTTTAAACACTTATACAGCATGCAATGCAGCCCAACCTGCTGAAAATGCCGTTCATATAAATTAGCATTTTCAGGGGTCTGCTTATTTTTACTTTAGATTCATGATAAAGCTGCTAAGCATTTTATGGAACAGTTTTAAGTTAGCACTTCAGGAATTAAGGGTGAATAAACTCAGGACTTTTCTGTCTCTTTTCGGGATAACCATTGGTATTTTTTGTATTATCGGTGTTCTGGCTACTGTTGACAGCCTCCAACGGAAAATTAAAACAGATATACAAGCTTTTGGAAAAAACACCATATATATAGATAAATGGCAGTATAGTGGAGGCCCGGATTATCCCTGGTGGAAATTTGTAAAAAGGCCAGCTCCAACAAATAATGAAATGAAATTCATTAAAACCCGTTCCGAACTGGCTTCTGCAGTGTGTTTATTTGCAAATTCCAATGTGAACATTAGCTACAATGATCTTACCATTAACAGAGCAAATATTTATGGAATTACAGAAGAGTTTAACAGGATTCAGGATGTGGAAATAGCTGAGGGCCGGTATTTTTCAGAATCTGATTTTGAAAGAGGTACCCCATTAGTAGTAATAGGAAATAAATACGCTGAAGATATGTTTGGAAGTGCGGAAAGAGCTGTTGGTAAAGCATTGAACTTTTCAAATAAACAGACCCTGATTATCGGGGTGATAAAAAAACAGGGCAGTAACCTGTTGGATGGGTTTGACTATGACCATTGTGTACTTACCAACTATAATTTCTATGCTGGGGTCTATAATGTTAAATACAGCAGCCCGGCAATTATGGTTAGCGCAAAAAATAATATAAGCACAGAAGAATTATCAGCTGAACTGGAAGGTATTATGCGTCAGATGAGAAGGCTGGGGCCCAGTCAGGAGGACAATTTTTCCCTGAATGATGTGAACTTACTGGCTGATTCCCTTAATGGGATTTTTACCAGCATGAATGTGGGTGGATGGGCAATTGCAGGGTTAAGTTTACTGGTGGGTGCTTTTGGTGTAGCCAATATTATGTTTGTAACTGTAAGGGAAAGAACCAGCCAGATTGGATTGAAAAAAGCACTCGGTGCTAAAAAATCAACTATTCTGGGCGAGTTCCTGATAGAAAGTTCCTTTCTCTGTATCCTGGGAGGATTGGCAGGATTATTCCTGGTCTGGATACTGGCACTGGCTTTAACTTCCGTTTTACCTTTTCCTATCTATATAGCACCCAATATTATCTTGCTCGCTTTTGGTATTTGTATAGGTGTGGGTGTATTAGCCGGTATTATACCTGCCTCTCAGGCCGCTAAAATGGATCCGGTAGTGGCTATACGGACTAAATAAGTAATACTTGTTTTACATTACTTTAAAGTGATAAAGCATTCGTTAAATGCATTATAACACAACTGATATATTCAAGTTCCGCTTATCTTAGCATCAAAGAAATAATCTATGGCCAATATTTTAGTAATAGATGATGAACGGGCAATCAGAAATGTACTGAAAGATATTCTGGGCAATGAGGGCTATAAAACAGATGAAGCAGCCGATGGTGAAGAAGGATTGAAAAAGTTTCTGGCTGGCAGTTTTGATGTGGTATTATGCGATATTAAAATGCCCAAAATGGATGGTTTGGAATTTTTAATGAAAGCATCAGAATCCAACCCGGATACTCCTATTATAATGATCAGTGGCCATGGTAATATCGAAACAGCAGTAGAAGCAGTAAAAAAAGGTGCATTTGATTATATAGCCAAACCTCCTGACTTAAACCGGTTACTGATTACCATCCGTAATGCGATGGACAAAACAGTGCTGGTGAAAGAAACCAAAACCTTAAAGCGGAAAGTAAGTAAGGTACAGGAGATTATAGGAGAAAGTGATGCGATTCTGAAGATTAAGGAAACCATTGAAAAAGTAGCTCCTACCGATGCCAGGGTATTGGTTACCGGAGAAAACGGAAGCGGTAAAGAACTGGTTGCCCGCTGGTTGCATGAAAAAAGTAACCGTTCTACTGGCCAGCTAGTAGAGGTGAATTGTGCTGCCATTCCCGGAGAACTGATTGAAAGTGAACTGTTTGGTCATGAAAAAGGTTCTTTTACTTCTGCTATCAAACAACGGATCGGGAAATTTGAACAGGCCAGTGGCGGTACTTTGTTCCTGGATGAAATAGGGGATATGAGCCTGAGTGCGCAGGCAAAAGTATTGCGTGCACTGCAGGAAGGCCGGATTACCAGGGTTGGGGGTGATAAGGAAATTGCTGTGGATGTTCGTATAGTAGCCGCTACCAATAAAGATTTACTGAAAGAAGTGGAGGAGAAAAATTTTCGATTGGATCTGTATCATCGAATTGGCGTGATACTGATCCATGTTCCTTCACTGAACGACCGTAAGGATGATATTCCTTTGCTGGTAGACAAATTTCTGAAAGATATAGCAGATGAATACGGACAGCCTGTAAAGGCAATTGACAAAAAAGCCCTGGAAGCACTGAAAAAACATAACTGGACAGGCAATATCAGGGAACTCAGGAATGTGGTGGAAAGGCTGATTATCCTATCCGGGAAAACCATTACGGATATGGATGTCAGTGCCTATGTAATGCCTGATTAAGGACTGTATTTACAATAGTTTAACATTGTAACTGTAATATTTTAGAATCAGCTCATACTGATACTGTAGTTTCGTGCAAATTGAAAATAATGGTTTCAATTGCAGATACTATTATTTTTGCTTCCTTTTAAATTACAACTATGGGATTAATTATTTTCATTATCGGAGTGATTGGCTGGCATGCTGGTATGTATGGAATGTTTAAAAAAGCAGGGATTGAACCCTGGAAAGCTTTGATTCCTTTTTACAATACCTGGCTGATTGTAGAAAAGACAGGTATTAAAAAATTGTGGTTCTGGTTACAGCTGATTCCTATTGCAGGCCAATTTATTACTATCTGGATTACCATCATTTTTGTGATGCATTTTGGTAAAGTGGATATGATTGCACATACTTTAACAGTATTTTTTCCTTTTGTATATTTTCCTTATCTGGGTTTTTCTGAAAAAATCAGGTATGGTGGGGAAAAAGTATTTAAACTGTATAAAAAACCAGTATCCAGAGAATGGATTGATGCTGGTGTTTTTGCTGTAGTGGCGGCAACCATTATCCGCACTTTTGTCTTTGAAGCCTATGTTATTCCAACGGGAAGTATGGAAAAGACCTTACTGGTAAATGATTTTCTTTTTGTAAGTAAGATGAGCTATGGCCCAAGAATACCTTCCACCCCTTTATCTTTTCCATTTGTTCATAATACCATGCCTTTTTCCCAAACAACCCCTTCTTATATCAAAGCTGTGCAACTGCCTTATAAAAGGATACAGGGCTGGGAAGTAGTGAAGAGAAATGATGTGGTGGTGTTTAATTTTCCAGCTGGGGATACTATCATTAATTTACCCAATTATGGTTCTGCCCATCCTTATTATGATGTACTGGCAGACAGGGACCAAACCGCTATTTCCTGGCAATCAGGTGAAAAGTTCCATGGCGACAGGGCCAAGCTGAATGAATATTATGAAAACCAGTTACTCGTGCATCCCTGGGATAAAACAGACAATTATATTAAAAGATGTGTGGCTGTAGGCGGAGATACCATACAGGTTAAAAACGGAGTTTTATTTATAGATAGTAAAGAAGCTTATATTGCCCCTAACTCCCAGACAGATTATGTGATCAAGACCAATGGAACATCTATAGATTTTGGTGCTATTCAAAAGCAAATCAATGTTACTGATGAAGAACTGGAAGCGATTGGCCAGTTACAGAAGGACAGCACTTATACCATTAATTTAACCCATGAAACCAAAGGAATTATTGAAAAATTACCCAATGTTATCAGTGTTAAAAATTATGTATTCCCCGAAATGCCGGGACTGATGTTTCCATTTAACAGTACCAGTGCTTCCTGGAGTCCGGATAATTACGGACCACTCTATATTCCTAAAAAGGGGGCAACAGTTACCTTATCCAAAGATAATATTGATATCTACAGAAGGCTGATTTCTGTATACGAAGGTCATCAGCTGGATGAAACAGGGGGTGCATTTAAAATAGATGGACAACCTGCTACTACTTATACGTTTAAATACAATTATTACTGGATGATGGGGGATAACCGACATAACAGTCAGGATTGCCGTTTCTGGGGATTTGTACCCGAAACACATGTGGTGGGAAAAGCTTCTATGATCTGGTTTAGCTGGGAAAAAGGAGTACCCAGGTGGAAACGCTTATTTAATATTATCCGCTAAGAAGCTACCGTCAGTAAAATTAAAAATACTAAAGCTGTTCTTCTCTTCGTTCTTATAGATTAATCTATAATTATGCAGGAAGAACAGTTTCAATTTAATTTCGGGGTTTATACTTCTATTCTGGAACTGGATCCAACAGACAGAGAGCTGTTACTGCAGGCAAAAGCCATAGTGGAACATGCTTATGCACCCTATTCTCATTTTCTGGTAGGTGCTGCAGCAATTCTTTCCAACGGAGAAATATTAAAAGGTACCAATCAGGAAAATGCCAGTTATCCCGTGGGCATTTGTGCAGAACGCACATTATTGGCTGCAGCAGGTACTTTATTTCCGGATGCCCATATCGTTACCATGGCCATTAGTTACCATAATCTGGAGGGTCAGAGCCATACACCGGTATCTCCCTGTGGTATGTGCAGACAGGCACTGGTTGAACATGAAACCCGTTACCAGCATCCTGTAAGGCTTATTTTAAGCGGCACAGATGGTCCGGTTTATATCATCCCTACCTCCGGTTCTTTACTCCCGCTAAGTTTTACAGTGAAAGACCTGAAAGGATAAATGTATAATATTCTCCTATACTGCATGATATAGTAAGTTCTTTAACAAAGACTCATCACATTTTTTTTATCTTGCAGTTTCTAAAAAATATGTATGAAATATCTTCCATTGAATCCTGCCCTGTTTATCAATAACAGGAAACGGTTTGTTAAGCAGCTATTACCCAACAGTATTGCAATTTTTGTAAGTAACGATGAATGGCCTTCCAATGGGGATGCAATTCACCGGTTTAAACAAAATAGTGATCTGTACTGGTTGAGTGGCATTGAGCAGGAAGACAGTATGGTGATTTTATACCCCGATAATACAGAGAAAAAATACCGGGAAGTTTTGGTACTGGTGCGCCCCAACGAATTAAAAGAAAAGTGGAATGGAAAAAGATTAAGAGAAGAGGAGGCGCGTAAAATATCCGGGATAGAAACTATACTTTGGCTGGATAGTCTGGATGCTTTATTACAGGTATGGGTGCACCTGGCAGACCATATATACCTGGATACCAATGAAAATGACCGTAAATCTGTTGCTATAAGAACCCGGGAATACCGTTTTGTGGATGAGATGAAAGCCCAATACCCGCTGCATCAGTTTCACCGCGCCGCTAAAATATTGAAAGAACTAAGAGGGGTAAAAACAAAAGAAGAAGTGGAAGTGATTCAGAAAGCAATAGATATCACTGAAAATACTTTCAGGCGTTTATTGAAATTTATAAAGCCCGGGGTATTTGAATATGAAATAGAAGCTGAAATTTTTCATAGTTTTTTAAGTCAGCGTGCTACCGGAGAAGCCTATGGCAGTATCATTGCCAGCGGAGACAGGGCCCGTACCTTACACTATGTGAGCAATAACCAGGAATGTAAAGACGGGGAACTGATATTAATGGACTTTGGTGCAGAATACGGAGGATATAATGCAGATTTAACACGCACAGTGCCTGTAAATGGTAAGTTTAGTAAACGACAGAAGGAAGTATACAATGCCTGCCTGCATTTGCATAATTATGCCAAGGGATTACTGAAACCCGGAATTACCATTGCAGATTATTCTGAAATGGTAGGGGAGGAAGCTACTCAGCAATTTATCAAAATTGGGTTATTAACCAAGGCAGATGTAAAGAATGAAGATCCTGAAAACAGGGCCTACCGCAAATATTTATACCATGGTATTTCTCATCACCTGGGTGTTGATGTACATGACCTGGGTACCCGAACCGCACCTATAACAGCTGGTATGGTGTTTACAGTTGAACCCGGTATCTATATTGAAGAAGAACAAATGGGGGTTAGAATTGAAAACAATATCTGGATAACTAAAAACGGTAATATTGACCTGATGAAAAATATTCCGATGACTGTGACTGAAATTGAGTCCCTGATGAAAAAATAATGTATCTATTCAACTCCAGAAAACACTAAAATGATCAAACAAATTCCCAATCTTTTTACGTTGCTGAATCTCTTTTTCGGATGTCTGGCAATCCTGGTAACGGTACAGACAGGGTTAACCGTAAGTATCGATCCAACAGGGCAGCAGACCGTGGAGATTCCGGAGAAAATTTACTGGGCCAGTATTTTTATAGGGATTGCAGCTGTGGTAGACTTTCTGGATGGATTTGTGGCCAGAGCATTAAAAGCATCTTCAGAAATGGGTAAGCAACTGGATTCTCTGGCTGATGTAGTGAGCTTTGGTGTGGCACCGGGCATGATTGTATTTGAATTCTTACGCAGATCTTTTGCAGGTCAGGAAAACGGACTGGATATTAACCTGATTTGGATTATACCGGCATTTATTATTCCCTGTGCAGGTGCTTACCGCCTGGCCAGGTTTAATATAGATACTTCGCAATCCACCGGTTTTAAAGGGGTGCCTATCCCGGCAGCAGGCTTGCTGATTGCATCATTTCCGCTGATTTACTGGTTTTCAAATTCAGAATGGCAGATATCCTTATTACAGAATAAATGGTTCTGGTATGCTGTAATTCTCATTACCAGCTATTTAATGGTGTCTACCCTCCCCATGCTGGCTTTAAAGTTCAAAGGGTTTTCTGTAAAAAAACTGATGCCCTTCCTTATTTTGCTGTTGATTATTGTTGTATCTGCATTTGTTTTAGGATGGATGGCAGTTCCGGTGAGCTTTGTAGCTTATGTAATATTATCTTTGGCGTTTAATAAAAAGGAATCATCATTATAAAAATTATATCATGACATTCAATGTTCAAATTAAAGTAATGCCATTAAAGGATTTGTTAGACCCTCAGGGAAAAGCGGTATTAGGCAGTTTAAAAAACCTGGGCATTCTTTCAGTGGAAGATGTACGTGTGGGTAAACATATCACTTTACAGATCGAAGCTGCTTCAGAAACCGAAGCTAAAGCCATTGCAGAAGAAGCCAGCAAAAAATTACTGGCCAACCCGGTAATGGAGTTCTATGAAATTGAAATGATTAACTAAGCAAATCTATTATACGATGCATGGGCCATACGACACATGCATCGTATTTTTTAAAATGTATGCTATATCTTGTACCCACTCCACTTGGAAATTTAAAAGACATCACAATCCGTTCTTTGGAAATACTGCAACAGGTGGATGTGATCTTATGCGAGGATACAAGAACTTCTTCCAAACTACTGCATCATTATAATATCCAGAAACCAGTTTCACCTTATCATCAGCACAATGAACATAAAATTGCTGCTCACCTGGTAGATCAGATGCTTGCCGGTAAAAACTTTGCATTAATAACAGATGCAGGTACCCCCGGTATTTCTGATCCCGCTTTTTTACTGGTAAGGGAGTGTATTAAACGGGATGTAAAAGTAGAATGCCTGCCCGGTGCCACAGCATTTGTTCCGGCACTGGTGAATAGTGGCATACCCACTAACCGCTTTGTATTTGAAGGTTTCCTGCCGCTGAAAAAGGGAAGGCAAACGCAGCTGAAACAACTGGTTACTGAAGAAAGAACCATGGTATTCTATGAAAGCCCAATGCGGTTGGTAAAAACCCTGGAAGAACTGATTCAGTATTTCGGAGCCGACAGGCAGGCTTGTGTTACCCGGGAACTGACTAAAATGTTTGAAGAAAATTACAGAGGTACTTTACAGGATGTATGTACACATTTTAAATCTAAAACGGTTAAAGGGGAGATCGTTATAGTATTGGCCGGTTTAAGTAATTAGACCTGTTTTAAAAGATGTTTATCTGGTAATACCAGATAAGTCTAAGGACAAAGCCAATAAATAATATTCTAAAACACCATGATATGAATAGAAAAATTACACTGTTATTATGGATAGCTTGTTTTACAGCAAGCTTGTCTGTTGTATCTGCACAGCCGGACCGCTGGCAGCAGCACATCAAATATACTATTGATGTAAAAATGAATGTGGTGAATAACCGCTTTACCGGCACTGAAAAGATTGAATACATCAATAATTCTCCTGATACTTTGGATAAAATCTTTATTCATTTATACTGGAATGCTTTTCAGCCCAACAGTGAAATGGATATCCGGAGCATGGAATTGGGTAAAACTATTTTAACTAACCGTAGAGGCCAGGAATCCCAGGACTGGGATCCCAGGGTTCGAGACAGGATCAGTAAATTAACGGATGCTGAAATTGGATACGATAGTGTGGAGTATGTAAAAATCAATGGAATCGCTCAGGAGCTGGTGTATCATGAAACCGTACTGGAAGTAAAACTTGCCAAACCTGTTTTACCTAAAACAAAAACCATACTGGATATTGCTTTTCGTTGCCAGGTGCCCTTACAGATTAGAAGAAGCGGCAGGGATAATGCAGAAGGAGTAAGGTACAGTATGAGCCAATGGTACCCTAAAATATCAGAATACGATTACCAGGGCTGGAACCCCAATCCCTATATTGCCAGGGAGTTTTATGGTGTTTGGGGCGATTATGATGTAAAGATTGCAATTGACAAAGCATATATGGTAGCTGCAACCGGTGTTTTGCAGAATCCCAATCAGCTGGGATTTGGATATGAGCAAGCTGATACAGTAAAGCAGACTGGTATTAAACTAAAACCTGGAGCTAAACTAAAACCAGGTATTAAACAGAAACCTGAAACCAAACAACAGCCTAATGTATCAGGAATAAATACCTGGAATTTTAAAGGGGAAAATATTCATGATTTTGTATGGGCTGCAGATCCTCAGTTTAAACATATCTCGGTAAAAGTGCGAAATGACTTAACCCTGCATGCATTTTATAAAGCAGGTGATGCACATACTGATAGTGCCTGGAACAACGTATTATGGTCCGCTAATCAGGCTTTGCCCTTTATGGAAAAAAAGTTTGGAAAATATCCATATCCCCAGTATTCCTTTATTCAGGGAGGCGATGGAGGGATGGAATATGCCATGGCAACCCTGATAAAATCAGCCAGCCTGGGTACTGTATTTCATGAATGGATGCATAGCTGGTATCAGCATATGTTAGGTACCAATGAAAGCCTGTTTCCCTGGATGGATGAAGGATTTGCCACTTTTGCAGAAGGGCAGGTCAGTGCTTATTATTATGACAGCCTGATTATGTATTCTCCTTATCTGAGTGATAAAAGTAAATTAACCTCCAGTGCTTATGCACTTCATCAGGAAACACAGTTGCCCCTCCACCAGTCGGGCAGTTATGAAGGGTATTTTGCATTGGCTAAAAGTGGGTTTGAAGAACCCCTGACCACCCATGCCGATCATTATAATACCAATTACGCATACGGAAATGCGGCTTATTCCAAAGGAGCAGTTTTTGTAGCTCAACTTGGATATATTGTAGGGGATAGTGTACGGGATAAAATACTATTGGAATATTACAAACAATGGCGTTTTAAACACCCCAATGTGAATGATTTTATACGGGTGGCCGAAAAAGTAAGTGGTTTACAATTACAATGGTATAAGGAATATTGGGTGTATACAACCAAAACTATCGATTATGCAATCGGGGCTATTGATATGGTGGACGGAAAAATCCAGATATCCATCAAAAGATTGGGTAAAATGCCCATGCCGGTAGATGTATTACTGACTTTTAAAGATGGCACCAAAGAATTGCATTCCATTCCGCTAGATTTAATGTTTGGCCATAAGCCAAAAGAAACCGCTGCCGTAATAGAAGAAAAAGAATGGAGATGGGTAGTGCCGGAATACCAGTTTACATCTGCACATAGCCTGAAAGATTTAAAAACAGTTGAAATTGACCCTACTCAAAGAATGGCAGATATCAACAGAGCCAATAACAAACTGGTAATACCGGATTAATTTACCTGCCTAAAAGGTTAACTAAAAAAAAAGATCCCCCGGATAAGGGATCTTTTTTTATTAAAGGAAATAAAACTAGTCCTTGTCATTTTTAGGCGGTTTTACTGATTCCACATATCCGTAAAAAGAAATGGGTTGCCTGTTATTGCTCATCACCTGTAAAGTTGCACTTCCTGAATCAAATACGGATAGCATCATTTTTAAAGCATCATTTGTATCCTTAAATTCTATTTTAATATCCCACCCCCCTTTTTTCTTCTCTGTCATGGTGTAGGTAAAATCAGTTGAAATAAATTCCAGCGGGCTTTTGTTGGAACCGAAATCAGCAACATAAGCCCTGCCAAAATAGGGTAAATAACTTTCAATTTTATTTTTAGAAACCAGAAGCTGGTAGCCATAAGTTAAGCTTCTGGAACTTCCGGTTGTTGGTAAAGCGGTTTGGGGTTCAAAAACATAGTGCTGGGAATCTACCACAATGCTTTTAATAAGTGTTGCTTTTTCCTTTTTCTTATCATCCTTTGAAGTTTGTGATAAACAAGGGTTTGCATTAGAAATTGCCATCAAGGCAAGTGCTGCAATGATTATTGTTTTCATTCCTGTAATTTTTGATAAATTAATTTCTGCTATTAAAATTACGGATTGATATTAAACTTAATTAATTTTTAATAAGAGTGGTACTATTTTTTAACATGAATGATGAATTTCTCCCGGAAATATTCTTCTTCAAATATTTTATAAATACTCATCATTTTAGGCCGTACATTACTTTCAAATATTTCCTGGTGAAGGTCACCTCCCTTCAGGCAAATCAAACCGTTTGCAATTTCCCTTTCTGTTAGTGTAGGGTTTTGTTTTTTTAGTAAGGGGCTGCTCCATTTCCATAAATCAAGGAGGGGAGCTACAGCGCGGCTTACGGCAAAGTCAAATTTCCTGTTTTTAATATCTTCCACCCGGGTATGCTGTATGGTAATGTTCTGTATATTTAGTTCCAAACATACCGCTTCCACTACTTTCAGCTTTTTGGCAATACTATCTACCAGATGAAATTTTACATTAGGAAAGAAAATTGCCAGTGGAACACCGGGAAATCCACCACCACAGCCAATATCTATAATCTGTGTTCCATCATCAAAGGGGGCAATGGCAGCAATACTAAGAGAATGCAACACATGGTGCAAGTAAATACGGTCAATATCTTTTCTGGAAATCACATTAATCTTACTGTTCCAATCCTTATATACATTTTCTAAAGCTAGGAACTGGCTGGTTTGTAATGCTGAAAAGTCATTAAAGTATTTCAGTATCAGTTCCAGTTTTTGTGGGGTCGTTTCCATAGGGCAGGTAAAAAGAAAATGTAATAAAAAAACATCCAGATATCAAAGATTAAAAAATAAGGTTTCAGGTCTTTTTCATTCAGTTTATTCATACTTCTGAAATAAACAATCATTTGCAAAATAAAACGGGCACCATACACTATCAACACCAGCCACCAGGTATAAAAAATTAAACTGATAATGAATAACGGATACACCAGAAACTGAGTAAAGGAATATAAGCCCAGCAGTATTTTATGTTTAAACTTATAAAATTTGGACGCTGAATAATGACGGTATTTTTGACGCATCCATTCTTTAAAGTTCCTTTTAGGTTCACTTAAAGTAAACGTATCCGGGTCAATTACTATGGTGGTATTGTTTTTATTAGCTACTTTATTAATAAAAAGATCGTCATCCCCACTGGGAATATGATTAATACTTGCAAATCCTTTATTACGGATAAAAACCTCTTTTTTATAACTCAGATTGCGGCCAACACCCATATAGGGTAATCCTGCCAGCGTATAGGAAAAATATTGCAGGGCTGTATGAAAGGTCTCAAACCGGATCAGTTTATTTAAAAAACCCGGCCTTTTCTGATAAGCACCATAACCCAGTACAATTTCTATATTGTCACGGTAAGCTTCCTGCATTTTCTGAATCCAGTGTTCTGAAGCGGGCACACAATCTGCATCCGTTAATAAAATGATTTCATGTTTGGCACTTTTAATTCCAATAGAAAGCGGGAATTTTTTTCCGGTTATTAATTTTGCTTCCTGGGTTAATTGTATATGGTTCAGGTTTTTAAAAGTCTTTTTTAGTTCATCCAGTAAATATTCACTTTCATCCAGTGAGTTATCATTCACCACAATAATCTCATGGGTGGTTTTATAATCCTGAACCAGGATACCCGGTAAGTTTTTAACAATATTATCAGCTTCATCCCTGGCACAAACCACAACAGTAACAGGATGGTCCTGACTTTCCTGTTTGGGCAGGGGCCTGAAATAAAGAAACTTAAGAAAAATAAATAAGTAGTAGCAAACCTGTATCGTAATTACTACACAAAAGGCAATAAATACAAAGGTCCAGGTAATGGGTGGAATACTCATATTACAAAAGTAGGGTTTGGGTTGCTTTCGGCCTTCCGTATTATAGAAATGTGGAAAATATATCCTTTTTTCGGGAATAAAAATAAGCCACTGCTTACATTTGCAGACTTATGCCAGCACTTACCTTTCAGTTAGCAGCCAAAGATACGGGGTCAAAAGCCAGAGCCGGGACGATACAAACAGATCACGGAACTATTGAAACCCCTATTTTCATGCCGGTTGGTACCGTAGGCTCGGTAAAGGCGGTTACACAACAACAATTGTATCAGGATATACAGGCACAAATTATTTTAGGCAATACTTATCACCTGTATTTAAGGCCGGGTACAGAAGTTTTGGAAGCTGCCGGTGGCCTGCATTGTTTTAATGGCTGGCATAAACCCATTTTAACAGACAGTGGAGGCTATCAGGTATTTTCATTGGCTGCCAACAGAAAAATAAAAGAAGAAGGAGTATGGTTTCAATCGCATATAGACGGCAGTAAACATTTATTCTCCCCGGAAAAAGTGATTGATATTGAACGAAGTATCGGAGCAGATATCATTATGGCATTTGATGAATGCCCGCCTGCAAACAGTGAATACAAGTATGTGGCTAAAAGTATGGAGCTTACACACCGCTGGCTGGACCGCTGCTTTACTCAGATGGATGCTACTCCGGATAAATATGGATATACCCAGAACCTTTTTCCAATTGTTCAGGGAGGTACATTTCCGGATCTGCGGTCTGCTTCTGCCGCTTATATTGCTTCTAAGGGAGCGGTGGGTAATGCAATTGGTGGATTGAGTGTAGGTGAACCGGAAACGCAGTTGTACGAATTTACAGAACTCTGCTGCGATATACTGCCTGCAGATAAACCCAGATACCTGATGGGGGTGGGCACACCCTGGAATATACTGGAAGGAATTGCATTAGGTGTGGATATGTTTGATTGTGTAATGCCTACCCGTAATGGCAGAAACGGCATGTTGTTTACAACCAAAGGTGTTATTAATATCCGGAATAAAAAATGGTCAACAGACTTTTCTGTAATTGACGATGGCTTGTCCAATGATGTCAGCACTTATTATACAAAAGCATACCTGCGCCACTTATTTATCGCCAATGAAATACTGGCATTGCAGCTGGCCAGTATACAGAACTTATCCTTTTATTTATGGCTGGTGAAGGAAGCAAGGAATCAGATTATAAACGGAACGTTTACTTCCTGGAAAAATGAAATGACTGCAATTTGTAAGCAGCGCTTATAAGTTATAAAGTAATACATGTTTTGATTTATGTGGATAATGCAAAACTTGCATATATATTTATTCACTTTGGCAATAAAAGTATTTCCAACTAAAGACTAAGCATTAGTTTCACAGTACTTACTAATCCGTTACCTATGAAATACGTAAGTAGTACATCCCTTTTTATGGATGTACTTTTTTTTGCCCTTATTAAAATTGTATTGAAATTTACTGAATCAGCTCCTCATTTAACATCCTTTATTGTACATAGTGCGATAGTGCCATTATATTTGCAATTACAATAACGAATGAAAAAGATAGATTGGTACATACTTAAAAACTTTTTAACCACTTTTTTCTTTGCCATCTTTTTATTTACGGTAATAGCCGTGGTAGTGGATGTAAGTGAAAAGGCCGATGATTTTGTTAAATCCAATCTGGGGTTTAAGAACATCGTAATGGAATATTATATCGGCTTTATACCGCATATTGTTGCTCTCTTATTTCCTTTATTCGTATTTATTGCCGTTATCTTTTTTACCTCTAAAATGGCAGGGAGAAGCGAAATTATTGCCATTCTGGCGAGCGGAACATCCTATTGGCGCTGGTTAAGGCCTTACTGGTTTGGAGGTTTAATACTGGCGGGCTTATTATGGTATGCCAATCATTACCTGGTTCCCAGTGCCAATAAGATCAGGGGTGCATTTGAAGCTAAATATTTTGACCCCAATTCCTCCTACGAAACATTAACCAAGAGCAGATCCGGCACAGGAAGTGACTTTTATTTAAGAATAGACAGTAATACCTACGCTGGTGTATACAATTATGATACTGCTACCAAAAGAGGCGGCCCTATTTTTCTGCATAAACTCAGAAATGATGTTTTGATTGAAAATATCAGAGCAGAAACTGTGCATTGGGATACAATTAGAAGAAGCTGGAAAATGGAGTATGTGTTAAAAAGAAATATGGAAGGGGTTAATGAAACCCTGATTGAACTGCCTTCCCTATCCCTGAATTTTAATTTTTCGCCTTCAGATTTACGGAGGGATAAATACACAAAGGATAAACTAACATCTGATGAACTGAAAAGCCTGATCAGTATGGAGGAAATCAGGGGTACAGAAGGCTTGAATGAGTTAAAAGTAGAATCTGCCCGCAGGGATGCAACTCCTGTAACAGTAATCCTGCTCACTATTATAGGCGCAGTGGTTGCAGGCCGTAAAGTTAGGGGTGGCAGTGGTGTGCATCTTGCCATCGGTTTCATTACTGCTGCTTTGTTTATCCTGGCAGATAAGTTTTCAACGATATTTTCTACCAAAGGGAATCTTCCACCGGATATTGCCGCCTGGATTCCTAATTTTATTTTCTTTTTTGTGGTAATAGCACTCTATAGAAATGCACCTAAATAATTTTGTTTTCGTCATACGTAAATCTTTTGTTGTAACACTTAACTTGCTTTATCTTTAGCGCTGTAATTATTTAGATTTTTTGAAGTAAATCATTGACCATTCATTTTACTTTTTAAATTGTAAATACAGTCTATACTTACTATAAATTTTCAAAAATGGGTATCCTTAAGGACAGGTTCAAAGCTAAATCTGAAGCTGCAAATGCTGAAATCAAAGAAATCGTTAAACAACACGGAAACAAACAAATAGGAGAAGTAACCCTTGCCCAGGTTTATCAGGGAATGAGGGGTATTACAGGCCTTGTTACCGAAACAAGTTTACTGGATGCACAGGAAGGTATTCGTTTCAGGGGATATTCCATACCTGAATTACAGGAAAAACTCCCCAAAGCACCCAAGGGAAGTGAACCATTACCGGAAGGCCTTTTTTATCTGATGATGCTGGGAGAATTACCCAATGATGAAGAAGTTGCGCATGTTACTGATATTTTGCAACGCCGCAGCCATGTTCCCAACCATGTATTTGCTGTAATCGATGCCCTGCCGCTGTCCACACACCCAATGACCATGTTTGTGGTGGGGGTAATGGCTTTGCAGACAGAAAGCTATTTCTCAAAAGCATATGCCGAAGGGATGAATAAGAAGGATTACTGGGAAGCTGCATTTGATGATGCTATATTGTTAATAGCTCGTCTGCCACGTATTGCTGCCTATATCTATCGCAGAAAATATAAGAACAACGAACATATCAATCCGAACGGTTTGCTGGACTGGGCAGGTAATTTTGCGCATATGCTGGGATATGATGATCATAGCTTCCGCGAACTGATGCGCTTATACATGACTATTCATGCCGACCATGAAGGGGGTAATGTATCTGCACATACCACCCATCTGGTAGGTTCTGCACTGAGTGATCCTTACCTGGCGTATGCTGCCGGCATGAATGGTTTGGCAGGCCCTTTACACGGCTTAGCTAATCAGGAAGTGATTAAATGGATTTTTGAAATGCAGGAAAAGCTGGGTACTGATCTTCCTGCCAGGGAACAAATTGCAGACTATGTAAAAGAAACACTGAGTGCCGGTAAAGTGGTTCCGGGTTATGGCCATGCTGTATTGCGTAAAACTGACCCCCGCTATACTGCACAATTGGAATTTGGAAAAAAACATATGCCGGAAGATAAATTATGCCGCACCGTATGGAATATTTATGAAGTAGTACCACCCATCCTGCAATCATTGGGTAAAATCAAAAACCCATGGCCCAATGTAGATGCACACAGCGGTGCATTGCTGGTACATTACGGATTGGTGGAATATGAATTTTATACAGTTTTATTTGCAGTAAGCCGTTCTTTAGGTGTGATGGCCAGTTTAATCTGGGACAGGGCCCTTGCCATGCCATTGGAACGTCCGAAGAGTGTAACCACCGAATCAGTTAAACTGTGGCTGGAAGGGAAAGACCAGATCTGGGAATAAATAAAATCTTTGCATAAATCAGTAAAATGCTTCGCAATCTGCGGGGCATTTTTTATTTTGGGGTATTAATTATGGCAAAATCAACTACCACTAAAAAAAAGACACTTACATCTACCGATAGTTTGAAAGAAATCCCCCTCATTAAATATGAGGATAAATCTGCCGGACAGCCAGAATTGGTTGTCATCTTTAACCGTTTGAAAGCTTTGTTACTGCCTTATGTAAAAGGAAGTATCAAACAATATGGAGGAGAGAAAGGGCAAATGCATCTCGTCAGCCACAAAGCCATTGAAGTAAACGGGAAAAAAAGGCCGGAAGTCTATTTTATTTCTTTACTGATACAGAAAGGATATGTAGGTTTTTATTTTATGCCGGTCTATGCATTTACTGGAACAAAAGCAGCATTGCATCCTGATTTCATGAAATGCCTGAAAGGAAAAGCCTGTTTTCATATCAAACAAAATAATGACCAGTTATTTGAACAGATTTCCTCTGCTATTCAGATAGGATACGATGCATATTTAGAGAAAGGCTGGTTAGAATAAGCGATACCTTGTTGCCTAAAAAAGCCAGGCCCCCAAAAGGGGGCCCGGGTATTTCAATCAATAGTCAACCTTTACAACATAGTTCGTGGCGCAACATAACTTGTTTTGTTAAGTGCTGTTGTAGCCAATATTTTAAATCCACCTTTAATATTAATCACATTATCAAAGCCCCTGGCTTTTAAGATAGAACAGGCAATTAAAGAACGATACCCTCCTGCGCAATGGATATAATAAGTTTTGTTCTTATTAAGCATGCTCATATTCCTGTTGATAAAATCCAACGGAAAATTCTCCGCTCCGATAATATGTTGAGAATTGTATTCGCTTTCTTTTCTGGCATCCAGCAATTGAATATTTTCTGCATCATTTGCATACAATTCTGCAAAATCTTCAGCTGTAATTTCTTTGATATGGTCAATATCATTTCCAGCTTCCATCCAGGTTTGGATACCACCTTTTAAAAACCCTAATGTATTATCATGACCTACCCTTGCCAGTCGCACTACTACTTCTTCTTCCTTATTTTCCTCACAGATAATTAATAAAGGCTGTTTCAGATCGGTAATTAATGATCCGGCCCAGGGGGCAAACTGGTCTTCCACCCCTATAAAAATTGAACCGGGTATAAATGCTTTGGCAAATTCCTTTTTATTCCTTGTATCCAGCACCAGCGCATTAGTAGATTCCCATACCGCTAAAAATTCATTCAGGGATAATCCTTTGGTTCCTTTGGCAATAATATCATCTATACAGAGGTAACCGGTTTTATTTAGAATTGCATCTTTAGGAAAATAGGATGGGGGTTCCATCAAACCTTCCGTAACTTCTTTAATAAATTCTGCTTTGGTAATACCGGGCCTAAGGGCATAATTAAACTGTTTCTGTTCCCCTAAAGTAGATACCCTTTCATGGCTCATATTTTTGCCACAGGCACTACCTGCACCATGTCCGGGATAGATGAACACCTCATCAGCCAAAGGCATTAACTTTTGATGAATGGACTCATACAATAAACCTGCTAGGTCTTCCCTGGTTAAATCATTCCTGGTAGCCAGGTCGGGCCTGCCCACATCACCTATAAATAAAGTATCACCAGTAAATAAAGCATAATCCTTACCGTTTTCATCCTTTAACAGAAAAGTAGAGGATTCCATGGTATGTCCGGGAGTATGCAGTACTTTAATGATCACATTGCCCAGTTTCAGTTCCTCGCCGTCTTTTGCTATATGCGCTTCAAAAGCAGGCTGGGCAGTAGGGCCGTATACAATGGTTCCGCCGGTTTTTTTAGCCAGATCCAGATGGCCGGACACAAAATCGGCATGAAAATGAGTTTCTAAAATATACTTAATCCTGGAATTGTACTTCTTTGCTAATTCAATATAAGGTTTGGTTTCTCTTAGTGGGTCAATTATAACTGCTTCTCCGCCGCTTTCTATGTAGTAAGCAGCTTCAGCGAGGCAACCAGTATATAATTGTTCTACTTTCATGTTGTAAGGGCCGTTTAAAGAACCTATTGATAGTTGCAAATTTCTCTTTCGCGATAGATCAGAACAATGACTTTTGTCATATAATTTATTTTTTTTAGAGAAATCCATATAAATTTTGTGGTAATCAATGCAAACTATACTTTTGCCCTCCTTTACGGGGAATTAGCTCAGTTGGCTAGAGCGCTTGCATGGCATGCAAGAGGTCACCGGTTCGACTCCGGTATTCTCCACCACTTACAATTTGAAACGCAATTCTGATAATGAATTGCGTTTTTTAGTGCCTGATCGCCTTTGGCAATTAAATTCACCTGATTCAAAGTTCACCAATTAAAACATTTCTTTTCAATCCACAAACCCTTATAATTGAATTACCAAACCCCTGCCAGCAACTCAATCGGCTCGGAGTCGGCTCATATTAAGTCCGTCATTTGACGGACTTGGTCCTAACCGACTCCGAGCCGATTAAGGTGCCGGTACCTGCCTGTTAGTTCTTTTACTCTAATCTTTTTTTTAACAGTTAGGGTACTTTTTTATTTAATAATGGCATTTTCAATAGCAGAAAAAAAGCAAATCAGATTTTTTGATTAAATTACATTACAGCTATATAAATTAAAATCTGGGTGTTTAATGTTATATTGTGAATTTTTATAACAGAATGCAAAAATTCACAGGATTCATTTTACCTGTTTGTTTAACTAATAGAAAATAAACTTAGCTATGAAAAATTTTTATTTTAGTGTATTATGCGTACTTTTTTATACTGCTGTTTCTGCACAAAATGATTTTTACTTAGGGGTTAAAGCAGGTGTTAGTATACCCAATCTTACCAGTGGTTCCGGAAATTCTAATCCTGTAGCTAATGGATGGTCATCTAGCCTGGGGCCCTATTTTGGATTGGCCTCAGTGTATACCCTTAACCAAAAATGGGCTCTGCAGGTTGAATTAAATTATGCTTCTCAGGGCGGTAAGAAAAGTGGTGTACAGGCAATACCCACAGCAGATTTTGCATCCTCCATACCTCCGGGAGTGCAAGTGCCAACCTATTTATATGCTAATTTTAAAACGGTGGCCCGTTTAAATTATCTGGAATTACCTGTAATGATTAAATACAGTATTCCATTGAATGAAAAGTTTGATTTTTTTATCAATGCAGGCCCTTATGCAGGGTTACTGCTAAGTGCTAAGAATGTTAGTAGTGGCACTGGTAATGTTTACCTGGATGCACAGGAAACACAACAAATTCCCACTCAGCTTCTACCTCAGCCAGTTTCATTTGCCGGCACCCAGGATATTAAAAGTAGCCTTAAACAATTTAATACTGGTATTCAGGGTGGTGTGGGCATATCCCTTAAAATAAAAAATAATCTTTTGTTTTTTGCTGCCAGTGGCAATTATGGATTTATAGCTATTCAGAAAAATTCATCAGATGGTCAAAATAATACTGGTGCGGCTACGGCTACTCTTGGCTATTTAATAAAGTTTAATTAAACTGATAAAAAAAGGCTTCCGCAAATATTTACGGCAGCCTTTTTTTATGAGAATAAGACCAGTCTTTTATGCCAGTTGAAATCCTTTGGCTTCCAGTTGTTCATAAATAGCTGCACTAACTTCACTTTCAGTCTGTTCTGTTTTACTGATATTTTTACACCAGAAGGATACTTTAACTACCACAGTTTTTGAAGTAATGCCGGTAATAATTACTCCCGGTTGTTTCTGAACAAAAACATTGGGGTTGAGTATAACGGTTTCCTGAATAAGTGCAATGAGTTCTTCTGCATTAAAAGGTTTTAAAACAGTAAACTGAACACTTGTACGGATCTGATTATTACTCAGTGTATAATTAATAATATTATGTGATAAAATATCTCCGTTGGGGATGATTATTTCTGCACCATCATCCGTTAAAAGGGTACTGGCACGTACACTTATTTCTTTTACCCTGCCCTTTTTATCACTGATCTCCACAATATCGCCAATACGGATGGTGCGGTCAAATATCAGCATTACACCCGAAACCAGGCTGTTTACCAGGCTCTGTAGTCCAAGGCCAATACCAATGCCTAATGCACCCAGTATTACAGTAATGCGGTCCATTGGTAATCCGGAAGCAGCTACTGCCAGTAAAAAGCCAGCCACCAATAACAGTAACCTGGTAATGAGTAAACGGGAACGCTGCCCTTTATTATCGTCCCAGGTTTCATCTCCTGTATCCCCAAAAAAGAAAGCAATATATTTCTGAAGAAAATTGGAAATCCAGATGATGATAATGAATAAGGTATCCCCAAAAAAGAAAGCAATATATTTCTGAAGAAAATTGGAAATCCAGATGATGATAATGAATAAGAAAATACCGCCCAATGTAAAGGAAAAAGTGCCAATCAACTGGGTAGTATTCATTAAAGTACTGATATAGTTTGAAATGATATCGTAAATATTGAGGTTATCAGCCAACTCCACCAGCCAGAGGATTGCAGAAACAGTATATAGAATACCAGACAACCCTTTCTCAATATTTTGCCAGTCGAATTTCTCGGGATACTTTTTCCGTATACGGCTTGTTTTGATTTGCAGCAGAAAAGCTTCTGTAAGTATCCTGGAAAATGAATACAAAGCAAGCGCTGTACTAAAGGCAAAAATACCTGTACTGTAAAAAAGCTGGGTAAGGGTAAACCTGCCTATCAGATTGCTGATTGCAGCCAGCAGATTACAGAGGATATAAACAACCAGCAATACTAATAAAAACTGTTTACTGCTTTTTTTGCGATTTTTCAGGAGTGGTTTTCCTGCAATAACCCCAAACAGTGCAGCAGTAATATTGGTTATAAAGATCCAGATCCTTTGATCATAAGGGGGTAATTCCAGCCAGCGAATGATAAACAGCGAAACTAAGAGCAGGCAGAAACAAACCCACAGAAAAAATATTCTTCCGGATAAGCGTTTATAGAATTCAATGGTTAAAACTGTAAGTAATAATAATTGCAGCAATTCTGAATAAATTACCGGGGCATTCAGGTCGTATAAAGGGGCAAGTGTAACAATGATTAATATAGCAGACAGTATTTTATAGGGAATAATATAGCTTAATCCAAATTCCTGGATCGCTTCAAGTCTGTTCAGTCGTTTAAGTGTATTGAGGTTAACACTAATCCAAACGAGGAAGAGAATACCCATCAACAATAGAATAAACCGGTCGCTTTTAATATTCAGAAAATAAAAACGTGCCATTCTCCATTCACTTCCTTTCCGCAATTTCACTGCATTTTCCTGTAATTTTTCTTCTGAAGACGGAGCTTCCCAAAGGAAGGGTACTTCTTTGTTAAAAATGCCAAACCCGGTTTTTTTTAATTGGGAATTGATTTTCAGAATCATTTCATCAATGGCAATAATATTGGAAGATGCATGCACCCTCAACTGGTTAATCAGGTTAACAGTTTGTTTAATTAAGCTGTCAGATATTATTTTTTTATCGTTAAGCTCCTGTAACTGGATATCAAAAGAATCAGTCAATGCCGGGCTGGATATAATGCGGTATAGTATACTGTCTTTTCTGAGCATTAATACTGATTTTCCCAACCGGTCCATCGCAGTATCATATCGGTCTAATGTAGCTGAATATCCCTCTGTCTTACCCCTTAACTCATCCAGCAGGTTAGCAAACATTTGCAGGTTTTGCAGGTTGGCTGTACTGCCTCCCTTTTTCAATCTTCTTTTAATCATTGTTAAGGCAGAATCATTATTTTCCAGTCCGGATTCAACTTTTAATCATTGTTAAGGCAGAATCATTATTTTCCAGTCCGGATTCAATATGATCCAGATTAGAAAATTTTGATAATTCAACCGGCACAGTATTAAAAATCTGGTATACTTTTTCAATTTCAGCCAGGTAATCACCTGTAGACAGGGTATCATTAACAGCCAGTGAAGCAGAATCAAAACGTTTATGTTTTATTCTGTTATGGATTTGTGCCTGAAGGTTATTTGTTCCAATAATCAGTAGTATAAAAAAAAGACATATTTTTCTGAAACTAAGGTTTGCACTCAATGAAAAGAACATAGTTCAATCAATTAAAAAAGATGAAGAAATAACTGGCGTTATATTTTAATCATTAAAAATAAAGCAATAGCAGGTAATTGTTAGTAATCAATACTGCTATTGCTATTAAGTTAAGAGGGTAGATTAACTTTTATCCAGCGCCTGCAGTATGTCAGCCAGTATATCAGCCTTATCTTCCAATCCCACACTGATTCGTATCAACCCGGGTGTAATGCTTACTGCATTGCGTTCAGCTTCGGTTAATTTTGCATGGGTGGTGCTGGCCGGGTGAGAAGCAATACTTCTGGTATCACCCAGGTTACCGGTTAAGGACAAGATTTTTAAGGCATCTAAAAATTGTTTCCCGCTTTCCAGTCCGCCTTTTAATTCAAAACAAACAATACCCCCACCATTCTTCATTTGTTTACGGGCAATCTGGTGTTTAGGGTGACTGGCTAAAAAAGGATATTTTAAACTGCTGATCTTAGGATGGTTTTCCAGTTGTTCTGCAATAAACAATGCATTGGAAGCATGGCGTTCCATTCTTACATCCAGGGTTTCCAGGCTTTTGCTTAATATCCAGGCATTAAAAGCGGATAGGGCAGGACCTGTACTTCTGCAAAACAGATAAATTTCATTCACCAGTTCTTTATTACCCACTACAACACCACCTAATACCCTTCCCTGGCCGTCAATCCATTTAGTGGCGGAATGTACCACCAGGTCGGCGCCTAAGGCTAAAGGCGTTTGTATCACCGGAGAAGCAAAGCAATTGTCCACATTCAAAATTACGTTCCTTTCCTTGGCTATTTTGCTGATCATGGCAATATCCAATATATCCAGTCCCGGATTAGTAGGGGTTTCCAGGTAAATCATTTTGGTATTGGGCTGTATAGCAGCTTTCCATTCGGCTTCAGTTGCCCCTGCAGCTATATAGGATGCTTCAATACCATATTTTGGCAAATATTTAGAGATAATGGTATGGGTACTGCCAAAAATAGAATCGCTGGACAAAAGATGGTCGCCCTGTTTCAACAAAGCCATAAAAGACCCGAATATGGCACTCATGCCGCTTGAAGTGGCATAACCTGCTTCTGCACCTTCCAATGCCACTATTTTATCAGTAAATTCCTGCACATTGGGGTTACTGAAACGGCTGTAAATATTATCCTCATTTTCATCTGCAAAAGCAGCCCGCATTTCTTCGGCAGTATCAAAACAAAAACTGCTGGTTAGAAATAGAGGAGTACTGTGTTCCATTTCATCAGTACGTGCTGTCTGGATGCGTATGGCTTTTGTAATAGGTTTCATGCTGTAAAATATTTGTAATAAAAATTAATTGGCAACTACCACATCCCATTCCACCAAACACCCGGCTGCCCGCAGGGTAGCTGCTACTGAACAATATTTATCAATAGATAAGGCACAGGCTTTTCTGGCTTTCTCTTCATCAATAGTACCGGAAAGTTTAAAAACCACTTTTACATATTTCCATAAAGCTGGTTCTTTATCTTTTTCGCGTTCACCTTCAATCTGCATACTAAATCCGGTAACATCCTGGCGCTGCTTTTTAAGAATGGATACAATATCAATGCCACTGCATCCGCCCAAACTCATCAGTAATAACTGCATGGGCCTTACACCTGAATTATTTCCGCCAATTTCAACCGCGGCATCCATTTTTACGATATGACCGTTGCTGTCGATGGCTTCAAATGCATACGCATTATCCATCCTGTTCAGTTCCACTTTTATCATAGAAAAATAAATTTCTGCAAATGTAATTGAATCATACCCTTACTTTGCTGCCGAAATGTGAAAGCTGTTATGGAAATGTTTCATGATCCGAATGATTTTGTATTAGAAAACGGGAAAACTTTACAAGGAATCAGTATTGCGTACCATACTTCCGGTAGCCTGAATGCTGATAAAAGCAATGTGGTATGGATTTGCCATGCACTGACTGCCAATGCGGATGCAACGGACTGGTGGAAGGGGGTGGTAGGTGAAAACAGTATTATTAATCCCGGAAAATATTTTATTGTCTGTGCCAATATATTGGGTTCCTGTTATGGAACAACAGGCCCTTTGCATACTAATCCTGCTACCGGTGCTCCTTATTATTCTGATTTTCCGGCAGTTACTATCCGGGATATGGTGAATGCCCATATACTGCTAAGGCAGCATTTAGGCATAGAATCTGTATTTCTGCTGATGGGTGGAAGTATGGGGGGGTACCAGGCGTTGGAATGGAGTATTATGGAAAAAGAGCGGATCAGGCACTTATTCCTGATTGCCACTTCACCCTCAGAAAGTGCCTGGGGTGTTTCGGTACACACGGCACAGCGACTGGCCATTGAAGCAGATGCTAGTTGGCGCGACCATAAGCCTGATGCAGGTGCCAGGGGTTTAAAAGCTGCACGTGCCATTGGTATTTTAACTTACCGTAATTATGCCATTTTTCAGGATAAACAAACAGACCCGGACCCGGAAAAGATTGATGATTTCAGGGCATCTTCTTATATCATTTATCAGGGTGATAAACTGGTAAAAAGATTTAATGCATTTAGCTATTGGTTACTGACCAAGGCCATGGATAGTCACCATTTAGGCAGAAAACGTGGGGGAGACCTGATTGCAGCCCTCCATTCCATTCAGCAAAAAGCTTTTATTATTGGCATTAAAAGTGATATTTTATGCCCACTGGATGAGCAACGGTTTATGGCTTCTCATATGCCCAATGCCAGCCTGGTAGAAATTGATTCAGCCTATGGGCATGATGGTTTTATCATTGAAACAAAACAAATAACCGCTCATCTGGGCAGCTGGTTGAAAACGCTGGAAAAGGATTCATAATTTGTTAAGAAACAAAACGCTGGACTTTCATTTCTCAGCTTAACTTTCCATATAAAATTTGGTGTCATGAAAAACAAAACCCTTCTTGTCTTTTTTTTCTCTTTTGTATGCCTTTTTACGGCAATTGCCCAGGATACCACACAGCAGATGGTACCCAACCGGGTAAATAGTGCTGCCCAGGAAAAAAAGCCTTATGTGATATTGATTTCTGCAGATGGTTTCCGGAATGACCTGGCGGATAAATACCATGCTACTCATTTAATTGCATTAAGAAGCAAGGGGGTGGAAGCGGCTTATATGAAACCAGCTTATCCTTCTGTTACTTTTCCCAATCATTATACCATTGTAACCGGTTTATACCCTTCACATCATGGGTTGGTGGATAATTCATTTTATGACGGAGACAAAGGTTTTTACAGCATGGGTAATAAAAAAGCGGTGGCAGACAGTTCCTGGTATGGTGGAACTCCTTTATGGGTGCTGGCAGAACAGCAACAGATGATCAGTGCCAGTTTTTACTGGGTGGCTTCTGAAAGTGCTATTCAAGGTGTGCATCCTTCCTATTATTATATTTATAATGATAAGATTGCTATTGATGAAAGGATCAAAACAGTTAAACAATGGTTGCAGTTACCGGAAGATAAACGTCCGCATTTAATTACTTTTTATTTCCCGGAAGTAGACCATGCTGAACATATGTTTGGAACTGATTCAAAAGAAACGGCAGAAGCAGTCCGTTTTGTAGATGAAAGTGTGGGTAAAATAGTGGATGCTGTGGATGCTTTACATTTACCTGTTAACTTTATTTTTCTTTCAGATCATGGTATGGCGGATGTGGATATAGACCATACCCTTTCCTTACCTGCAGTAATTGATACAGCTAAGTTTATTATTCCCCGCAGTGATGTATTGCTGCATTTATATGCTAAAGACAAAAAAGATATAGACCCCACTTACCAGTTATTAAAAGCTGATGCAAAGGATTATGATGTGTATTTGTTTAAAGATGTACCTGCCAGACTGCATTATGCAGCTTCGGATGATCGCTATAACCGTCTGGGAGATATATTGCTGATTCCGCATTTTCCTAAAGTATTTAACCTGAGTACCCGTAAAACGACACCCGGAAAACATGGATTTGACAATGATATTCCTGAAATGAGGGCCAGTTTCTATGCATGGGGACCCGCATTTAAAAACATCCGTATTGATGGTTTTGAAAACGTGCATGTTTATCCCCTGATTGCTACTATTTTAGGATTAAACTATGATGAAAGCAAAATAGATGGCAGGCTTAAAGTGTTACAACCGGTATTGAAATAAACAAATTGTCTATTAGCTAGTTTCTTTTGTAATTAGATGTAAAATAACAGTTCCTCCCCTAAACCTGCAAATAGGTAGCAAGGGGAGGATTTTTATTTAATGTGCTGCAGTTTCTTGTTTCAGGGATTCGAATAAAGTCCATGGATGAGCTTTCATGTCCTTTAAATATTTTTCCTGCCACCTGTATTCGGGGTGTGCCTGATAGAATTTCTCCCCTATGAAATCAGCACCGCAGGGATGGCCCATCCTGGCCCATATCTTCATGTCTTTTGCCAGGTCTGCCGTTGTAAGTTTTGCCTGTACCGCTCCCATTGGATAATGAGGGGCATTGTCCCATTCCTTACAACCCAGCGAATCTTCATCAATATGGCCACAAACCACGCAACGGTTATTGGCATTTTTGTTTTGCAGTACATCATAATGGTCGGCCTCCAATACTTTTCCAGTTTCAATATCCAATTTACCTTTCAGGTCTGTAACCAGTTGTTCCATTCTCTTTTTCCGGGTATTGGGAGATGTGGTAGCATTGTGTACATCAAAAGTGGTTTCTTCTTTAATCAGTTTAGGGTCGCTAGGAAAATTAGAACCAATAATAGCAGTGTCTTTACTTCTCCATACCCGGTAATCCTTTAAACCTAATTCCAGTTTAGCCACTTCATTTGTTTTGGTATCCCCAATCAGCCAGTCGTTTGCATAACCACCGTTATTGTCTGTGGTAAAGATTTTTATCACATCATCAATACTGTTACTGTATTGGGCAGCTTTACGTGCACGCATAAACTCTGGTACTGCAGCCGTATCAAAGCCTTTAAACTGGGTAATAGTGGTTTCTGTAATGAGTATGCCATTGGCAGTAATGAGAAAATCATCACCACTATGAATAAAGCCGGGCATACAATCCATTAAAATATGGTTGCCTTTTTCCGGTACAATATCTGCAATTACATTCCAGTGCTGGCCATAAATATATTCTGTCCAGTTATTGTGCCCAATTACAATCTTACCATCTTTGGTAAAACTGCCGGTTGCAATAAATGCACTGCAATTACCCGGTGCTTTATTATCACCACTACCAGGATGTTCTTTGTTCATTAAAAGCGGAACATAATAATATCCCAGTTCTTCAAATGCATTAAAGGCAGTAATGTCTAAACTGTCATACTGAATATGCTGTGCATGCAATCCCTCCACAATACCATTGATTTCATCTTTATATTCCCGGTCCAGCTTATTCCATAAAAAACTACCTGCACAGGAACGGTAAAATGCCCAATCCTTTTTGGTCTCATGGTTTAAATAAAAACTAACGGATTGTATAGCAGTATCAATAGCACCTGCCAGGAGGTAACCATGCTGATAACCGATAACTGAAGGGCTACCTTCCAGATGAACATAAGCCCATCCGTTCTGGTAGTTTTTACTCGCTTTTGAAAGCCGTTTATCCGGTTGTTGTCCCTGTTTGCAGGATAAAGCACAAATGGCCATCAGGGTCACAAGCAGAGGAAGTATTTGCTTCATAGTATTAGCATTGGTAAGCCTAAATATAATCATCAAAATGGAAGGGAAAAAATACTCAAAGAAAAAAAGTAAAATAAATTTGGAATAACTAAAATTATTAGTAATTTGTGGTCTAAATTTATTAGCCATGAGTTATGCCGGAAAAAATCTTCGTTATTTACGCAAGCTGCGTGGATGGACACAGGAGGAGTTTGCGAATAAATTGGATGTAAAACGATCTCTTATTGGTGCTTATGAAGAAGAACGTGCTGAGCCTAAACTGGAAGTGCTCGAAACACTGTGCAATATTTTTAAACTAAGCCTGGATGAATTGATTCTGAAAGATTTAACTGCGCCTAAAGGAACCAGTTTTATAGAACAAAGACGGAAATTGAAAATGGTTTCTTCCGGTTCTGTGGAAATTCAGTTTGTTCCCCTAAAAGCCACTGCAGGATATATGTCCGGCTATGCCGATCCTGATTTTCTGGATGAATTGAATACGTTTACCTTACCCATGCTGGCACCTGGTCAGTACCGTGCATTTGAAATTGTCGGGGATAGTATGCTGCCTACACCCAGTGGCAGTGTAATTGTGGGAGAAAGGGTAGAAGATATGGAAGAAGTTAAGAACAGCAATACCTATGTAGTGTTATCCAAAAATGATGGGGTGGTATATAAAAGGGTATTAAAAAATAACAGGAGTAAAAATAAAATTACACTGGTCAGTGATAACCCGGTATATGAACCCTATACTGTTAATTCTGATGAAGTACTGGAATTATGGAAAGCAGTATACATTTTGCAAAAAGCAAACATGATACAGCGCTGGGATGTAAATTCTCTGGCTGGTATGGTCAATAATTTACAGGAACAGGTAAGCAGCCTGCAAAAGAAAATTAATTAAACGAAATGGTGGGTTAGTAAGTATAGGCTCCGGTATTTTTACCGGGGCTTTTTAAGCATACAGACTTAAGGCTGTCCGGAAGGTATTGCAATGTGCTTCCACAATGGTACGGATATCGGGTGAATAACCACCACCCATGGCAACTGTTACCGGAATCTTATGTTTAATCAGTGTATTAAATACAAACTGATCGCGTTGTTTGCATCCATCCATGCTTACTTTAAGTTTTCCAAATTTGTCAGTGGCCAGTATGTCCACACCGGATAAATAAAAAGCAAAGTCGGGTTGCAATGTTTCTATTAACCGGGATAAATGTTCCTGTAATAATTGCAGGTATTCTTTGTCATTTATTCCTTCCCTTAAAGGAATATCAAGGTTGCTTTGTTCTTTATGAAAAGGATAATTATATTCACCATGCATACTGAAGGTAAAAACACGGTCCTCCTTTTCAAAAATTTTTGCAGTACCATTGCCCTGGTGCACATCCAGATCAATGATTAATATCTTTTCTGCCAAACCTTTCTGCAAAAGATAATGTGCACTGATAGCAAAATCATTCAGTAAGCAAAAGCCCTCTCCACGGTCTGGGAAAGCATGATGTGTGCCACCGGCTACATTTAAAGCAACCCCTGATTCCATTGCAAAAAGACAACAATCAATGCTACCCTGTGCAATTTTCAGTTCCCGGGCAGTTAATGCAGGTGATTGGGGAAATCCGATTTTTCTTTGTTCAGCAGGGGAAAGGGTTTGATGCAGCAGTTTATCCAGATATGCAGCATCATGAGCCAGTAATACTATATTTTCCGGACAGGCATCAGGCTGAAACATATTGTTTTCGGTAATACTGCCTTCATACAATAATTGCCCGGGAATCAATTCATATTTAAGCATTGGAAACCGGTGGCCTTCCGGTAAAGGATGCGCATAAATAGGGTTATAAGCAATTTTAATCATTATATTTCCAGAATTGAATGTTCTAAAATGGCAAATGCCTTTTCATTTTTTTTCGGTTCAATGGTATGTAATCCTGTAAATCGGCCGAATGCAGGGAGTACCCCATAGGTTTTGCCAAAATAAAAACAGGGAAATCTTAAGTTTTGTTTTCCCAGCCCTTTTAAACCCACCCCCGGATGGATATGGCCGGAAATATAATACTGTCCTTTTATCAGTTCTTTCTGCTCTGTAATATCATGAATAAAAGAAATATTGCGGAGAGCATATAACTGATCATGACAGTTAATACCTGCCTGCAAATACCACTCTGTTTTTAAAATATCATGATTCCCTTTTATCAGGTGTATGTCCAGTAGGGTAAAATCATTTCTCCATTTCAAAAACAGATCCATTTCTTTATTGGCGGCACTGTGAAACAGATCACCCACCACCAGCAACTGATTTATTTTAAAATGAGTGACCAGGTCCGTTAATCGTTGAAGGTCTTCTTTATAAATATTCTGCGGTACCGCAATACCACTTTTTCTGAAATGGCCTGATTTGCCAAAATGAAGATCAGCTAAAATCAATGCCTTTTCCTCTTCCCAAAAAATAACTCTTTCCGGTGACAACCAAAAAGTATTTTGCATAAACGGAAAGTAAAAAGGTGATTTCATGACACAAATAAACCATAAAAATAATTGTTGATTTTATATTTCTGATTATCCGTGTATAGTATTATTTTTAATCAAAATTCATCCACCCAAAACTCTATATTATGTCAGATTCTATGTCTTTTGAACAGGAAACAGAAAAAAAGCCGGGCAATCTTAAAGTCCTGACTTTATTAACTTTTATCGGATGCGGGTTACAATTGATATTAACACCAGCATCCATCTGGTTTATGAAATTTTCTGAAAAAGCAATTGAAGCAAATCCGGACGCTTTGACTAAAATGACACCATCTCAGCAAATGGATTATGAAAAAGGTAAACCTGTAATGGATGCCATGCTGGCTAATCAGCCAATTGTCTACCTGATGACTTTTATTGGCGTTGGCCTTTGTTTTTATGGTGCATTAACCATGCGTAAACTTAAGAAAGAAGGTTTTTATTTTTATGTACTGGGGCAGATCGTTCCAATCATCATTGGTTTGATATTCCTGGGTTTTAGTGTTCAGTTCAGTACACCTTCTTCCTATATTTTCGGATTGGGAATTCCGGCTGTCTTTATTGTTTTATATGGCCTGCATTTAAAATACATGACCAAATAAATTTCATAAAAAAGGCTGCAAAATTAATCTGCAGCCTTTTTTATTTTGCCTTGTTTAATTGCTCCTGCATTCTTTTTACCCTTTCTTCCAACCGTTCAGACGATAATGTATTTCGGTTTAGTCCATCTACAATAATGGGAAAACTGAGTGGGGTTAACCTAACAGGGTGGGTAATAATAATATCGCTTTTTTGAATTCTCTGTAAGGCATTCCGCAGCCTTAGTTCTTCCATTTGCTGATCCATTACTTCTGTAAAAGCCTGTTTCAATAATAGATTACCGGGTTCATATTCATTTAGTACCCTGAACAATAGGGATGCTGAAGATTGTAAATGTCTTGCTTTTTTTTGCTCACCCGGAAAGCCCTGAAAGATCAAACCCCCAATTACCGCAATGTCTCTGAACTTTCTGCTGGCCATTTCAGCACTGTTGATACTTTTCTGAATATCTGCAAGCAGATGCTGGTCGGACAACAACAGCTTTGCATTTTCACTGTGAAAAGGAATGGGCTGATCACTCAGCAATTCAAATCCATAATCATTCATCGATACAGAGAAAGTGATGGGCAGGATTTTTCCAATCCTATAAGCCAGTAAAGCACTCAGTGCCTCATGCACCTGACGGCCTTCGAAAGGATATACCAGTAAATGATACCCGTCTTTATCTGATATATGTTCAACCAGTAATTCATGGTATTGAGGAATAATGGATAAATCCTGCTGGATCTGAAAAAGAGGAGCCAGGCATTTCATTTCCCTACTGGCATCTTCCTGTAAAGCCTGTGTAAATGTATGCCGGAGCACATCTCCCAGATTAGCAGTGAGCGACATACGTCCGCCCATCCAACTGGGTACAATAGACTTTTTAGCGGAAGAAGGTTTTACAATGGCACTCATATCTTTAATGCCAACCAGTTCCAGATTCCTGCCTGCCAGTGTAAATACAGCACCAGGTTCTAAGCGGCTGATAAACCACTCTTCAATAACCCCTATAAATTTACCATTCAGTAATTGCACCCGCATCATGGAATCACTGACTATTGTACCAATATGCATCCGGTGACGCATGGCCATCCTTTTATTTCGGATGCGGTAAATACCATTTTCCACTTCCACTTTTTTGTATTCATCATAATGTTGCAGGGCATTACCACCATTAGTGATATAGTGCAGTACAGATAACCATTCATCCCTTGTAATCTCATTAAAGCAATAAGTACTGCTGATTTCCCGGAAAATATTTTCCGGTTCAAAGCCCTCACCAATAGCCAGGGTGCAGAGAAACTGGATCAGTACATCAAAACACAAGAGCAGGGGTTCTTTGCTTTCAATAATTTTTTCTTCGATGGCATTTTTTAAAGCAGCAGCTTCCACAAGCTCCAGTGAATGGGTGGGCAGAAAATAGATTTTACTGATATCACCAGGTTTATGTCCGCTTCTGCCAGCCCTTTGTAAAAAGCGGGCAACTCCTTTAGGGGAACCCACCTGAATTACGGTATCAACCGGACGGAAATCGACTCCCAGATCAAGACTGGCTGTACAAACAACGGCTTTCAACTTTTGGGTATGCAGGGCTTCTTCCACCCATAGCCTTAATTCCTGTTCAATACTGCCATGGTGCAGCGCAATAGCTCCTGCCAGATGGGGTGCCAGGTTTAAAATAGTTTGGTACCATACTTCACTCATCCCCCGGGTATTGATAAAGATAAGGGTAGTATTGCTTTGTTCTATGACAGGGATCAATTTATGGGCCATTTTAATACCTAAATGTCCAGCCCAGGGATAGGTTTCAATTTCATCGGGAATGATCGATTCTACTGCTATTTCTTTATGCAGGTTTGCACAGACTGTCCTCCCTTTTTGTGCTAATGGGCTTAATAGTACTTCCTGTGCCTGTTCCAGGTTGCCGATAGTGGCACTGATACCCCATATGGATGCAGGTTGACTGGTACAATGAATAATCCTTGAGATAGCCAGTTCAGTTTGAATGCCTCGTTTACTGCCCAGTAATTCATGCCATTCGTCTACTGCTATAAGATGAACAGATTTAAATACAGCCGGATAATTTTTCTGTGACAGTAGCAGGTGCAGGCTTTCCGGAGTAATAATCAGGATCTCCGGCATATTTACTTTCTGTTGCAGCCTTTCTTTGGTAGCTGTATCCCCATTCCGGATACCTACCCGCCAGCTCATTCCCAATTCTGCAATAGCTTCTTCCATAGCTCTGCCAATATCTTTGGCCAATGCACGTAAGGGTGTAATCCAGATTAACTGTAATCCATTATTTTTTCTGGAATGATAATGACCGGGATATTGATTGATAAAACGGATAATGGTACCTAAAAAAACGGCATAGGTTTTACCACAACCGGTAGGTGCATTCACCAAACCGCTTTCTCCGTTTATAATATATTGCCAGGTTTCTTCCTGGTAAGTAAAGGGTTTAAAATCCTTTGCTGCCAGCCAGCTTGCAATTATTTCATATCCCTTGGTTTCCAGCAGCTTCATTTCAGGTAAATTCAGTTTGTCTTTATGCTGCACAATTTATAAATTACAATCCTCTTCACCTCAATTCATATTATGTTAGCAAAGTTTTTTCGTTTACAGGAACATCAGACTACCGTTAAGACAGAATTACTGGCAGGGTTAACTACTTTCTCTACCATGGCTTATATCCTGGCTGTAAATCCTTTTATACTTTCCAAAACCGGGATGGATTTTAATGCGGTAATGGTGGCTACAGCACTAACTGCTATTACCGGAACTTTAATCATGTCATTATGGGCAAAGTTGCCCATTGCAGTTGCTCCGGGTATGGGATTGAATGCTTTTTTTGCTTATACCATTGTATTGGGTATGGGCTATACCTGGCAGTTTGCCTTAACAGCAGTATTCCTGGAAGGGATCCTTTTTATTATTTTGTCATTATTGAATATCCGGGAAACCATTATCAACAGTATTCCCACAGATATTAAGAAAGCAATTTCTGTTGGGATTGGTTTGTTTATAGCACTGATCGGACTGGTTAATGCCGGTATTATTGAAACCGGAATGGTATCTGTAGGCAATCATCAGCTGGATGGGGTGATTGTTAAGCTGGGAAATATGAAATCAGCTGCTGTGCTGTTAGTAGTGATTGGTTTGTTTGTAAGTGCCGCACTCCTGTACCGGAAGTTCAATGCGGCATTGCTGGTAGGGATTATTGTGGCTACAGTAATCGGCATTCCACTGGGGTTAACCCATTTGCCTGCTGATGGAAAACTGATCAGCCTGCCACCTTCTATTGTACCGGTATTTTTTAAAATGCAGTTTTCCAGTATCTTTTCCTGGGATATGCTGATTATTTTATTTACCCTGCTAACAGTAAACCTTTTTGATACGGTGGGTACTTTGATTGGTTGTTGCACTGCCGGTAATTTACTGGATGCTTCAGGTAAAATTCCAAATGTTAAAAAAGCCTTACTGGCAGATGCCGTGGGAACAACAGCTGCTGCTATATTCGGAACCAGTGTGGCTACTGCCTATATTGAAAGTGCCAGTGGAATTGCTTCCGGAGGTAAAACTGGTCTGACTTCCTTTACAGTAGCTATGTTATTTGTACTGGCTTTATTTTTTGCCCCATTATTCTCAATCATTCCTGCTGCAGCTACAGCTCCGGCATTGATAATAGTAGGCTTTTTAATGATGCGGGAAGTGGTTCATATTGATTTTACTGATATTACCCATGCATTGCCTGCATTTCTGACCATTGTGATGATGCCTTTTACCTACAGTATAGCAGAAGGGATTGTTTTTGGAATGGTGAGTTATGTGGTACTGAAAATTATGACTGGTAAATGGAAGGAAGTTAGTATAACCATGTATGTGCTGGCCCTTTTATTCCTCTTTAGTATTTTGATTAAATAAATTACTGCAGGAAATCATTTGACTATTCCTGTTTCTTCAGAAATAATTTGTCAAACCAGTGTAATAATATTTCTTCAGCTTTATAAGCCAGTTTTTCTGTGGTATTGCTAATGGTTTCCTGAACCTTTGGTATAGAAAATAAAATGGATACCCAGCTGTTCTTTACAGTTTCGCCCGTTCTTTTAAATAAGGTATTCCTTAATAATTGGGGAAACTGATGCTGTAAATGATTCCAATTCAGTTCCATTTGTTTTTCCATTTCATTTTTCCGTGCATGTAAAGCTTCTATTTCACGGTCTATATCCTGTAGTGAATTTATTTTCTTATTCATGATCCTGTTGAAAATTTTGTTTGATTAATACCTGGATGGCAGGATTGATAAATAATTGTTTTCTGAATAACACACAAACAATCAGTACGAGGAGAAAAAAGCCGGTAACAATACTAAATCCGGCTGCATAACTGTGTAAGCTTTCTCCCAGCAGGAATCCAATAGAAAGACCTCCGAACAAAAAAATGATGGTCAGTAAAAACATGGAAAGGATCAACCATATAATCAGGCCGCTTACCTGTGCAGAAGTTTTTAATAATTCCAGTTTAAAAATGCGGATACGCAGTTCTGCATAATCAGTCAGCAAATGCTTATTCTCTTTTAAAAATTCGAAAAGATCTTTAGAATTGTCTTCCATGATAAAAAATTATCAGGAAAGTTACATAAAACTGCTGAGGGTAGCTTCTATAAAAAAAAAGAGGGGTAACGAGAACGTTACCCCGGATGTTGTTGCGGTGCAATGCAACTTTGATTATGCCAACACGTAAATGGATCCTAATGAAATTGTGCAGTTTCAGTACTCTCATTCATGGCCACAGTAGAAGCACCATGCTGAACGGTATTCTGTACATAGTCGAAATAACCAGTACCTACAAAACTCTGGTGTTTCACTGCACGGAAACCCTGATCCTGTAATGCAAATTCTTTCTGTTGTAACTGAGAGAATCCTGCCATTCCTTTTTCCTTATAGGCACTGCTCAGTTCAAACATAGAAGTATTCAGTGCATGAAAACCAGCAAGGGTAATAAACTGGAACCTGTAGCCCAGTGCAGCCAGTTCTTCGCGGAAACTCTCCATCTCTGTTTCATTCAGGTATTTTGCCCAGTTAAAGGAAGGGGAGCAATTATATGCCAGTAACTTTCCAGGAAATTTTGCATGAATAGCTTCTGCAAATTCCTTAGCAATTTTTAAGTCAGGTTTAGAAGTTTCCATCCAGAGCATATCTGCAAAAGGAGCATAGGATAAACCCCTTGAAATACATTGTTCCACCCCATTTTTTACATGGTAAAACCCTTCATTGGTTCTATGGCCTTCAATAAAAGAATGGTCTCTTTCATCAATATCACTGGTTATTAAATTAGCAGCTTCTGCGTCTGTTCTGGCAATGAGGATTGTAGGCACATTACAAACATCAGCTGCCAGTCTTGCTGCTACCAGTTTGTTGATGGCTTCCTGTGTGGGAACCAGTACTTTACCACCCAGATGGCCACATTTTTTTGCTGAAGAAAGCTGGTCTTCAAAATGGACACCGGCTGCACCGGCTTCAATCATGTCTTTCATCAGTTCAAAAGCATTAAGGTTTCCTCCAAATCCTGCTTCTGCATCTGCAACGATGGGTTGCATCCAGTCCTTTCTGTTATCCCCGTTTACACTATCAATCTGCTCGCATCTCAGTAAAGCATTGTTGATTCTTTTAACCACCTGCGGAACAGAATTGGCAGGGTAGAGGGATTGGTCCGGATACATTTGTCCGGCATTGTTAGCATCAGCAGCAACCTGCCATCCGCTCAGGTAAATAGCTTCTAATCCTGCTGCCACTTCCTGCACTGCCTGATTACCGGTCAGTGCACCCAGTGCTCCAGTATAGGTCTGGGAATTCAGTTTCTGCCATAGCTTTTCGGCTCCAGCCCTGGCAATGGAATACTCGATTTCCACTTTACTGCGAAGTCTTAATACTTCTTCTGCCGTGTAAGGCCTTTGGATGCCTGCCCATCTCGGGTGGCTGTTCCAGTAAGCTGTTAATTGTTCAGCTTTTGTTAGTGTACTCATGTTGATTGGTTGATAGGTGATGTGATTACAGATAATTGTTAGGTTAAGGCATAGGGGTACTGATCGCCTGTTTTTGACAGTACGTAAAGTCCCCCTTTCATAAAAATTAAAGTTTAATTAGTCGATCAGTTCATAAGCAGGAATGGTTAAGAATTCTGTGAACTTTTCCTGCAATACCAGCTTGTCGAATAAGGCAATTGCTTCTGTAAATCTTCCTTTTTCAAATGCTTCCTCACCCACATAAGCCCTTATTTTTTCCAGTTCTTCGTTTCTTATTCTTTTATAACATTCAGCTGTAATGATTTTACCATTATCCAGTCTGGCTCCGGTTTTAATCCATTGCCATACCTGTGTGCGGGATATTTCTGCAGTGGCAGCATCTTCCATCAGGTTATAGATGGCAGCAGCACCATTGCCGCGCAACCAGCTTTCTACATACAATATTCCTACATTGATATTCATGCAAAATCCGGTTTCAGTAATCGTGCCTTCAGGTAATTTCAGCAGGTCTTTATCTGTACAGATGAAATCTTCCCTTTTTTTGGATTCAATCTGATTAGGTGTTTTCATATGCTGGTCAAAAACATCCATGGCAATAGGAACCAGTCCCGGATGTGCCACCCAGGTACCATCATGCCCGTCTTTCACTTCTCTTAATTTATCTGCCCTTACTTTTTCCAGTGCCTGTTCATTTTCTTCCAGGTTACTCTTAATAGGAATCTGAGCTGCCATTCCACCTATTGCATGTACACCACGCCTGTGGCAGGTTTTAATTACCAGTTGGGTATAGGCACGCATGAAAGGAACAGTCATCGTTACCTGGCCTCGTTCCGGGAAAATATAACCAGGCACATTTTTAAATTTCTTAATAAAAGAAAATATATAATCCCAGCGGCCGCAGTTTAGCCCGGCACTATGGTCTTTCAATTCCCATAGTATTTCATCTAACTGGAATGGAGCCAGTATTGTTTCTATCAGTACTGTTGCTTTAATGGAACCTTTTGGGATACCAATATAGTTTTGCGCATATACAAAAATATCGTTCCATAAACGGGCTTCCAGGTGATTCTCCAGTTTCGGGAGATAAAAATAAGGACCACTGCCATTGGCAATCAGCTGTTTGGCATTATGGAAAAAATAGAGCCCGAAATCTACCAATGCACCACTCATTAATTCATTGTTTACCGAAATATGTTTTTCTACCAGATGCCATCCACGGGGGCGAACCATCAGAGTAGCCACAGTTTCATTCAATTGATATTCCTTATCATTTTCATTGATATAGCTAATAGTTTTATTGATCGCATCTTTCAGGTTAATCTGTCCCTGAATATTATTATCCCATCCGGGTGAGTTACTGTCTTCGAAATCGGCCATAAAAATTTTAGCACCTGAATTCAGTGCATTAATGATCATTTTACGGTCAACGGGACCGGTAATTTCTACGCGCCTGTCCTGCAGGTCCTGCGGTTCAGGAGCACATTTCCAGTCATTATTACGGATATCTGCTGTCTGTGGCAAAAAGGTAGGTAATATACCATGGTCAATATTTGCCTGCACCTGTTTTCTTGCAGAAAGGATTGATTTTCTGCGGGATTCAAAATGTTTATGTAAGGCAAATAAAAATTTTACAGCATCCGGATTTAATATAGCGGCATATGCTTCTGTAAACTTTCCGGTAATCACCATTCCTTCGGGTGTTATGTATTTTTCAGTGGTTTGCAATGAGGTTAGCGTGCTCATGGATCGTTATTTTTTTACGAAGAAATAGAAAAAAATTAAAAGAGAGAAATTTTCGCTAATAAATTTTATTTCTTTTTTTTCACACCACTTTTGTAGCTTTATCAAATGTTTAATAACAACGACAGTGTAAGATTGATATTTGGATTGAAAATCAAAACATTACGTCAGCAGCAGGGACTTAATTTCCAGCAGTTGTCGAAGGTTACAGACATTGCCGTGTCTTATTTACACGATATAGAAAATGGGAAAAAATATCCAAAAGCGGATAAAATTATCACATTAGCCAAGGCCTTAAAAGTGGATTATGACTATCTGGTTTCGTTAAATGCCACTAAAAGATTGCAACCCATCATAGAGTTGCTGAACTCTGATTTTATGAATGTAATCCCTTGGTCGCATTTTGGATTAAACCCTTCTTCTTTACTGGAATTGTTTGCCAATACCCCGGATAAGGTAACTGCTTTTATCAGTACTTTATTAAAACTGAGCAGGAGTGTGCAGATGAGTAAGGAAAATTTTTATACTTCAGCGCTCCGCAGCTACCAGGATATACATGATAACTACTTTGAAGAACTGGAAACAGCATCCCGGCAATTCAGGGTTAAAGCCAAAATGAAAGATGCATTACCTGTTAATGCAGAGATCATGGAACTGAATCTGAAAAAGCATTTTGATATCACTGTCGACAGAACGGCATTGTCTCACCAGGGCCCTTTGCAGGAAATACGTTCCTATTATTCTATCTGTAAAAAAGTATTGTACCTGAATAAAGGACTCACTGCTACACAGGAGAAGTTTTTAATAGGAAGGGAAATTGCTTTTCAGTTTTTAAACCTGCAACCCAGGCCTTACCAGACCATGGTGCAGGATGCAGAATCTTTTGATGTATTACTGAATAATTTTAAAGCTTCTTATTTTTCTTCGGCATTGCTTATGCCGGAAGATATTTTTACAGAAGATATCAGGAAGATTACTTCTTCTCAAAAATGGACAGAGAAATCCTGGGTGGACCTGATTGCAAAATATGATGTAACACCCGAAATGCTGATGCAGCGCTTAACCAATATTCTGCCCAGCCATTTTGGAATTGATCAGTTGTTCTTTTTGCGAATGAGTGGTACTGTAGCAGAAGATTATTATGATATGACGAAGGAGCTACATTTGTCACAACTGCATAATCCTTATGCCAATGCATTGAATGAACATTACTGCAGGCGTTGGGTAGCTATATCCAGTATGCAGGAAGTACATGATAAAATGCAGAACGACAATTATAAATTACCGGTAATACAGGCGCAAACCTCACAGTACTGGCAAACACATAACCGCTATTTCTGCCTTTCTTTTGCCAAGCCTATTGCCAATTCAGATAAGATCAGCAGTGTAACAATTGGAATATTAATTGATTCAAAAAGTATTCAGACTTTACCCTTTATTAACGATCATACAGTACCTGTAAGAACCGTACATACTACTTGTGAAAGATGCGGTATTATGGATTGTAAAGAAAGGATTTACAATGCAGTATTTATAGAAAAAGACCAGGTTAAAAGTGAAGTGGAACAGGCATTGAAATTACTGGATAACTTATAGAGAAAAATTAACTGATGGATTTGATTTGTCCGGAATTCTTTTTTATAAAATATAATTTTCTGTTCTCCAGATAATCAGTTTGCAATCTGTTGGTTTTATTAATTACCGGCCTGATGTCAAAATCATTAAACAGTTTAAACTTTTTTTCTGAAAGGTAATAGTTCATTTCTTTGCCATGTTCCTCCAGTAGTTTTGTAAAATGATACATGGATTCATACCCTTTAAAAACCATATCCCCTGGCCTGCCATTCAGCAGTGTTCTGTATTTGTTGGTAACAGCAATGATCGTCTTGTCATTCCGGTTAAAATTATAAGGGGTCGTATAAATAATATCCACCGCTTTGCAATCGGACTTATCCAGGTCTCTCAATGCATCCCAGTTAGGCATTCCCACAATTGTAGTGTTATAATATCCGGCAGCAAGGCTTACACTTTTCACCAGCCTGATGCTGAAGTTTTCATTCAGTGAGCCACAGATCAGAATATTTTTACGGGTACTATCCAGATATTGCAATGCCTGGTTAACTGTAAATGTATCACTGAGTTCAATGGTTTTCATTTTAAGGGGCAGGGAAGGCGTATTCCTTGCAATGTCAGAAAAAGCAGAAAGAATCCAGTTTTCAACCGCTCCTTTTCTTTTAAAAAAGAGAATAGTATTGGTACTGAAATTTCTTTGCAGGTATTTGTACAGTTCTTCGCAATGGGTTTTTAAGGTTGGGTTAATCACTGTAAAATAAGGATTACCGCTTACACCTCCATTATTGGGTAAGGTGGAAGATATGAGCGGAATCTTTTTCTCAGCTGCAAATCCTGCCAGTGTTTTGATATCTGCAATATTGTTAAAAGCTGCAATAATCAGGGATACCTGTTGCATGGGTTCCTGTTCCAGGATGGTATGTAAGGGTAAACCCGCATTTTTAAGGTCATAAAAATATACTTCAGCCTGTATGCCTTCATTTTGTAAGGAATCTACTGCCAGCATAACCCCATTGTAGAAATCCAGTCCGGGTAATATGTTTTTGGATAAAGTATTACCTGGTTTAACATCATTGCCATCAAATGCAGAATCCAGGTATACCGGAGCAAATACTGCAATCTTGTAAGGAACAGATTGTGCCATCAGCTTTGTATTGCAAACAAAGCCAAGCAGAACTATTACAATGAGATTCCAGTTGATGGTCTTCATGGCAGGGTTATTATTATCCGTTAAAATTAATTATTCCCATTCAATAGTGGCCGGGGGTTTGCTGCTGATATCATACACCACCCTGTTAATTCCCCGTACATTGTTGATAATATCATTAGACAAATCTGCCAGGAAGGTATAAGGCAGGTGTGCCCAGTCGGCCGTCATCCCGTCCACACTGGTTACTGCCCTGATAGCAACTGTAAATTCATAGGTTCTTTCATCACCCATTACCCCTACACTTTTTACCGGTAGCAGAATAGTGCCTGCCTGCCATACTTTGTCGTATAAATCGTTTTGCTTTAAACTCCGGACATAGATATCATCAGCAGCCTGCAGCAATTTTACCTTTTCTTCTGTTACTTCTCCTAAAATCCTGATGGCCAGTCCGGGTCCGGGAAAGGGGTGCCGGAAAATTAATTCAGGAGGTATACCCAGTTCAATCCCCACTTTCCTTACTTCGTCTTTAAACAAATACCGCAGGGGTTCAACCAGTTCCATTTTCATGCTATCTGGTAAGCCTCCCACATTGTGGTGCGATTTGATGGTCTGTGAAGGCCCATGTACACTTACACTTTCAATTACATCGGGGTAAATGGTACCCTGGCCCAGCATTTCAATCCCTTCCAGTTTATGTGCTTCAATATCAAATATTTCAATAAAAGTGTTACCAATAATCTTTCTTTTTTCTTCAGGGTCTGTTTTGCCCGCCAGTTTGGTATAAAAATGTTCTTTGGCATCAATACCTTTAACATTCAGGTCCAGCAGCTTATAAGTTTCCAGTACTTGTTCAAATTCTCCTTTTCTTAATACCCCATTGTCTACAAAAATACCAAACAGGTTTTTGCCAATCGCTTTGCTGATCAGGGTGGCAGCTACAGTACTGTCAACTCCGCCACTTAAGGCCATGATCACTTTTTTATTGCCAATCTTCTTTTTCAGTGCCTGAACAGTTTCCTGAATAAAGTTGGCAGGGGTCCAGCTTTGACTACAGCCGCAGATATTTACCAGAAAATTTTTAATGATCTTTTTTCCCTCGGTGGAATGATATACTTCCGGGTGAAACTGTAATCCGTATAAGGGGAATGTATCCGTAGTTGTTTTTTTGAAAGCAGCAACCGGAATACTTTCTGTGGTAGCCAGGATATCAAAACCTTCCGGAAGTTTTGCAATGGAATCGCTATGGCTCATCCAAACCTGGGTATGGTTGCTCAGGTCTTTGAGTAATACATCCTCACTGTGATTTTCAAGTATGGCTCTGCCGTATTCCCTTTTATTGCTTTTATCCACCCGCCCCCCGAATTCCTTTGCAGTTAATTGGGCGCCGTAGCAGATTCCCAGAACTGGCAGTTGCTGAATAAATGACAGAATATCCACAACAGGAGCATTTTCTTCATTCACACTGAAAGGTGAACCACTTAAAATGATCCCTTTTAAAGAAGGTTCAATGGTAAGTTTTTTATGAAACGGAATGATTTCACAATAAACATTTGCTTCTCTTACAGCCCTTGCAATAAGCTGGGTATACTGACTTCCAAAGTCCAGAATTAATATTTTTTCTGTCATGCCGCGAAGGTAATTGAAATTAAGGATTAACGGCAGTATCCGGTGTAGAAAGGTAGGGTTTCCCGTTTGTTTTTTAATTAACTTGCCCGTACAAATAACTGTTATGAAAAAGCTTATTTTCTTATTATTTGGGATGCTCGTTCTGGCCAGTTCCTGTGAACTGATGATGGCAAGGCATATTCATGGCGATGGTAAAATAATTACCGAAAATCGCAAAGTATCATTTGCTGATAAAATTAAACTGGCCGGTAGTTATGATATAGAACTGGTAAAAGGGAGTATTCCCGGAGTGGTAGTAGAAGCGGATGAAAATCTGTTGCCTTATCTTAAAACTCGTACAGAAGGGGATTGGCTGGTGATTAAATCTGATAATTTTATAAGCCTGGATCCCTCCAAGAAAATAAAAATCACTATCACAACAGAAAACCTGCGTGCAATTTCCATTGCAGGAAGTGGGAATGTTTTCGGAACAGATAAAATGTCCTGCAGTGATAAAATGGATTTAAGGATAGCCGGAAGTGGTGATGTAAACCTGAATATTAATGCCCCTAAAGTTTTTACTGAAATTGCAGGAAGTGGCAATGTTACGCTTGCGGGTGAAACCAAAGACCAGGAAATCAGGATAGCCGGAAACGGCGATTATCTTTGTCAGGGGCTCAAATCTGAAAATGCTGACGTACACATTGCAGGTAGTGGTGATGTAAGGGTTTTTGCTGATAATAAACTCAATATCCGGATAGCCGGAAGCGGGGATGTATATTATCAGGGAAATGCAACAGTAGAACAACATATTGCTGGAAATGGACAAATTAAGAAAATACAATAAAAGAGGGGAGCCTTACGTTAACAGAGGGTAATAAAGCAAATAATTGAATTAGTAGGAAGAACTGGACTATCGTTCACTTGACAATAGATGGTTTTTTATACGATTCTTAAAACCCTTAACTACCCTCTTAATGGAAAAAGGTTTCAAGATCCTCCTAGCTGAAGACGAGCCTAAACTTAGTCAGGTAATTCAGGAAGAACTCACCAGACGGGGATATCCAACAGATGTTGCTTATGACGGTCAGGTTGCTGAAAAACTGTTCAGGCAAAACCAGTATTCGCTTGTATTACTGGATATTAATCTCCCCTATAAAAACGGGTTGGCACTATGTAAAGAGTTCAGGGCAGTCAATAAAACTGTTCCTATCATCATGTTAACTGCACTTGGTGAAATTCAGGATAAGATAGAAGCATTTAACTTAGGGGCAGACGATTATATCATCAAGCCTTTTCATTTTGATGAATTATATGCCAGGATTAAAGTTTCACTGAAAAGAAATACCAGTCCCGAACCTGCAGTTTCTTCCATTGATATTGAAGACTTGAATATCAACTTCACCACTAAAACGGTTACCCGCGAAGGAAAGGAAATTCCGCTTACAGCCAAAGAATTTGCTTTATTGGTACTGTTGGCTCAGAACAGGGGAAAGGTTATTTCCAAGCAGGAGATACTGGAAAAAGTATGGGACCTCACTTTTGATACAGGAACCAATACCATTGAAGTGCATATCAGTTTTCTGAGAAATAAAGTTGACAAGCCTTTTGAAGAAAAGCTGATTCAAACCAAACCTGGATTTGGGTATTTTATTAAATAGCCCTCTATGAACCTGAAGTTCAGATTAGCTGCTTTATATACATTATTTGTGGGGTTGATTATCGTGATCATCTCTTTCTCATTCTACTATTATTTCTCCGAATACCAAAGCTCTTCACTGAACAGAAGCCTGCGGGATGAAGGAATAGTTTTTTATAATCAGTACACAACTGTTAAAGCCGGCCATAAAGATTCTGTATTTCCTATGTTGCGGAGTTTTAATATCCGCAGAAAAGCATTATCTAAAGAACAGGTTACCTTACTGGATATCAATAAAAAAGTACTGTATTTTGAACCGGATACAGGTAATGTGGAATTAAATGCTGGTATTATTAAAAATTTCCCCCTTAATTCAGGTGAGGAACATTATTTTCAGTCGGGCGACCGGAAAGTTTTTGTCACTTTACTGGATGATAAGTATTATGTGGCAGTTAGTGTAATAGATAAATATGGTATTGAAAGCCTGGGATTATTGAGACTGATCCTGATGGGTTTATTAATAGGTGGATTAATACTTACTGCTTTTGCTTCCTTTTTCTTTGTCAATGCAGCATTTAAACCACTGGCCAGTTTAAGTATGCAAATGCAGCTGACTACGGAAACTAACCTTACGTCCAGGGTGCATGAAGGAAAGGGAAATGATGAAATACAACAGATAGCCCGCAATTTTAATGGAATGCTGGAAAGGCTGAACCAGTCCTTCGAATCCCAGAAGAGTTTTGTACACCATGCTTCCCATGAATTGAGAACGCCTCTTACTACCATGCTTTCCCAAACTGAAATTGCATTATCCAAGGACTTTGATCTGGATGAACACCGTGCATTACTGGAATCATTAAGAGAAGACCAGGTTGGGATGATTGAGCTGACCAATTCCCTGTTATTACTATCTCAGTATGAAAAAATACAGTCCTATTCCAAATGGCCCCAGTTGCGGATTGATGAAGTATTGTATGAAACCATTGGCAGTGCCAGGAAAATGTTACCCGGAGTAGATATCAGTCTGGATTTTGCCAATATACCTGAAGATGAAAATGAACTGGTGATCCAGGGAAATGATGCCCTTTTGAAGGTTGGGTTTACCAACCTTATTAAAAATGCCTGGCAATATAGTGCCGACAAAAAAGTAAAGGTTATTATAGATGCAACACCCGATTATATGAAAGTATATGTGGAAAATAATGGCAAACATTTATCCACATCAGAAATTGAAAAACTGAAAGTTCCCTTCTTCAGGGGTAGTAATGCTGCACATGTAAAGGGGTTCGGACTGGGCTTGTCCATCGTACAGCGCATTATTTCATTACACCATGGCAGTTTTGATTATACTGCCTTAAAGCCCTCCGTAAACCGGTTTACCATTTACTTCAGGCAGAAATAAGTGCATAAAAAAAAGTCAACCCGGTAGGCCGACTTTCAAATATCTGAATCAGGGTTCCTGAAATTACGCTTTCTTTTTAGCCAATTTACTCTTTAAGTTAGCTGCTTTATTCTTATGAATAACACCACGCTTTGCTAACTTATCAATCATTGATACCACATCAGGAAGTTTCTCGCCATAAACATTTACATCGGAAACAGCTTTTAATTCACGAATAGCATTACGCGTAGTTTTACCATAATACTTATTTCTTTCTCTGCGAGTCGCTGCTTGTCTGGTATCTTTTTTTGTAGCTGAATGATTTGCCATTATTTGCTTTTTAAATCTAAAATTCGGGAGGCAAAGGTAAGGGCTACGATTTGAAATAGAAAATTTAAATTTATTATTTTAGTAAAATCCATTCAACCCTGCAATATTATCCTTTTTTCTAAGCATTAACTACGATATTTGTCTTCCTAATTTCATAAGCAATATTAATTTACCAGAGATGAAGGATTTCTCTTACATTACCAACTCACATCCAGCATATATCGAGAATTTATACAACGAGTTTATCAAAAATCCGGAAAGCATTGATCCTGATATCAGAAAATTCTTTGAAGGGTTTGATTTTGCCCTATCCGGACTAAATGGAAACCCTGTGGTTTCGGCAGGTAAACCCGCCGCTGATATAGATCTGGCCAGGGAAATCAATGTATACCGGCTGATTCTGGGCTACCGTAATAAAGGCCATTTAATTGCCACTACCAATCCTATCCGGCAAAGACGCGACCGCCATGCCAACCTGGATTTGGCTTTTTTCAGTTTAACTGAACAGGACCTGGATTGGGAATTTTATGCCGGTAACCTGAAGGAATTTTATGCCGGTAACCTGATTGGTCTGGGAGTTGCCTCCCTCCGTAAAATACTGGCTCACCTGCAGAAAAGCTATGCTGGCAATGTAGGCATTGAATTTAAATATATCAGTAACCAGGAAAAGATCGACTGGCTGACCAAAGAAATAGAAACCGGCTTTCAACAGCCCATTCCCCTCCGGCAAAAGAAACATATCCTCGAAAAACTAAACCAGGGGGTAATGTTCGAAAAGTTTTTACATACTAAATATGTAGGCCAGAAAAGATTCTCTCTGGAAGGAGGGGAAACCACTATTGCAGCACTGGATGCTATTATTAATACAGCTGCCAATCATGAAGTGGGAGAAGTGGTTATCGGAATGGCCCACAGGGGCAGGCTGAATGTTTTGGCCAATATTATGGGTAAAACCTATGAACAGATCTTCAGTGAGTTTGAAGGAACGGCCAAGTTAGACCAAACCATGGGCAGCGGGGATGTAAAATACCATATGGGGTATGGTAGTGATGTGGAAACTCCTGATGGAAAAGAGATCCATTTAAAACTAATGCCCAATCCATCCCACCTGGAAGCAGTTGACCCGGTTGTACTGGGTTTTGCACGTGCTAAGGCAGATGTAATGCATAAAAGTGCTTTTGATAAGATATTGCCCATTTTAATTCATGGGGATGCATCTGTTGCCGGCCAGGGTATTGTATATGAAGTATTGCAGATGTGTAAGCTCCGGGGTTATTATACAGGGGGCACACTTCATTTTGTAATCAATAACCAAATTGGCTTTACCACCGATTTTGATGATGCCCGCAGTGCAGATTACTGTACTTCAGTAGCTGCCATGGTGCAGGCACCTGTATTCCATGTTAACGGAGATGATGCAGAAGCGGTGGTTAAATGTTCAGAAATAGCTACCCGATACCGCCAGCAATTTAATTCTGATATTTTTATAGATATGGTCTGTTACCGCAGGCATGGCCATAATGAAGGGGATGATCCCAAATATACTCAGCCGCAATTATACGGGATGATTGAAAAACACCAGAATCCCCGGGAAGCCTATACTAACTTCTTACTGGAAAATGGTGAAGCAGATGCAAAGGAACTGGCCAAGGAAATGGAAAAGAAGTTCTGGGCAGATTTACAGGAAAGGCTGGATGAAGTTAAACAACGCCCGCTTCCCTATAAATACCAGGCTCCTGAACTTGCCTGGAAAAGTTTAAGAAGGGCAACTGCTGATGATTTTGATGCTTCTCCTGATACCGCTATTCCTGAATCAGAAATACGTAGACTGTTTAAAGGCATTATGACCTGGCCGGCTGATTTTAAGCCATTGAAAAAAGTGGAAAAACTACTGCAGGAAAAAATTAAACTGCTGGAAGTGGAAGAAAAAATTGACTGGGCTACCGGTGAATTATTAGGTTATGCTTCTCTTATAACAGAACAGAAGATTGTAAGAATGAGTGGTCAGGATGTTAAAAGAGGTACTTTCTCCCACCGCCATGCTATATTAAGAGATGAGGAAACCAACCGGGGCTATAACCGTTTAAAAGGTTTACAGGATACGCAGGAGAAATTCCGGATCTATAATTCCTTATTAAGTGAATATGCAGTATTGGGTTTTGAATATGGGTATGCAATGGCTAATCCGGATGCATTAGTGATCTGGGAAGCACAGTTTGGTGATTTCAGCAATGGGGCACAAACGATGATCGACCAGTTTATTGCTGCAGGTGAACAGAAATGGAATCGTATGAATGGTTTGGTAATGTTGTTGCCGCATGGTTATGAAGGACAGGGGCCGGAACACAGCAGCGCCAGGATGGAACGTTTTTTACAGTTATGTGCAGAGTTGAATTTAATTATTACCAATATCACCACTTCGGCTAATTTATTTCATGTAATGCGCAGGCAGGTAGCCTGGCCATTCCGTAAACCACTGATTAACTTTTCTCCCAAAGCTTACCTGAGGTATCCGGGCAGTTATAGTCCGGTGAGTGATTTTACCAATGGCGGATTTAAAGAAGTACTCGATGATCCTTTTATTACAGATGCCGAAAAAGTACAAAAAGTATTGTTCTGTACCGGTAAACTCTATTTTGAACTGGCAGAAAAACAGCTGAAAGATAATAACCATAGTATTGCTATTGTGCGTATGGAACAATTATACCCGCTTCCGCAGAAACAGCTGGATGCATTGTATAAAAAATACCATAAAGCCACCTGGTTCTGGGTTCAGGAAGAACCCCTGAATATGGGTGCTGCTGCTTTCCTTAAAATGAATGTTCAGGGCATTAATTTTGGTGTTATCAGCAGGAATGCCAGTGCGGCCACCGCAACAGGTTATGCCAAAGTACATGCACAGGAACAGAAAGAAATCATTGAAACAGCTTTTAATATTTAAAGTATTATATAACTAATTAAAAAAGTCTCCTCAGGGAGCTTAAAGGATTATGATCGACGTTAAAGTTCCATCAGTAGGGGAATCCATTAATGAAGTTACTTTATTAAAGTGGACCAAAAAGACAGGTGATTATGTAGAACTGGATGAAGTGATTGCAGAACTGGAAAGTGAAAAAGCCACTTTTGAAGTAAATGCTGAAAAAGCAGGTATTTTAAAAACAATGGCAACTGAGGGGGATACCATACTCATCGGTTCCGTATTTGCAAGTATTGATGAAACAGCAGAAAAACCAGCTGTTACGGTGAAAGAAGCTGTACATGCTAAACCTGTATCTGTTAAGAATGAAGCGCCCGTTACTGCTGTATCTAATGATATTAAAGCCAGCCCTGTTGCCGCAGCCATTATTGCAGATAAAAAAGTAGATACCGCTTCTATTTCACCTACCGGTTTCGGGGGTAAGATTATGAAACATGATGTACTGGATGCCCTGAATAATCCTGGTAAAAAATCTTTTGCCGGTGTTGAATTATTCAGTCGCAATGTTAGAAAAGAAAGAATGAGTAATCTGCGTAAAACGATCAGTCGCAGATTAGTGGAATCTAAAAATACTACGGCCATGCTCACCACTTTTAATGAAGTGGATATGGGCAATATCATGGATACCCGTAAAAAATATAAGGATAAATTTAAAGAGCTGCATGGCGTAAACCTGGGTTTCATGAGCTTTTTTACCAAAGCCTGTGCCATTGCGTTGAGTGAATGGCCCAGTGTAAATGCTTACCTGGATGGCGATGAACTGATTTATCATGATTATGCAGATATCAGTATTGCAGTGAGTACCCCAAGGGGATTAACGGTACCGGTAATACGCAATGTGGAAAGCCTGAGTATGGCAGATATTGAAAAGAAAGTAGTGGAGCTGGCTACTAAAGCGCGTGACAGTAAACTGACTGCAGAGGAATTAACCGGCGGTACTTTTACCATTACGAATGGCGGTGTATTCGGTAGCCTGATGAGTACCCCCATTATCAATATCCCGCAGAGTGCTATATTGGGTATGCATAAAATACAGGACAGGCCCATGGCAATAAATGGTAAAGTAGAAGTAAGGCCGATGATGTACCTGGCACTGAGCTATGACCACCGCATTATTGATGGCAGGGAAAGTGTGAGCTTCCTGGTAAGGGTAAAAGAATTACTGGAAAAGCCCGAATTATTGCTAATTGGCAAAGACCCTGTAAAAGCATTACTGGAATTGTAAACTAATGCGCTTTCAAAGTTATTTTAATACTGCTGTGCTCATCATAAAATCATACAACGGAAATATACCGCTGGTGCATTTTCTGAAGCAGTATTTTGCATTGCATAAAAAGCATGGGTCCAGGGACAGGAAACTGATCTCCCATATCTGCTATTGTTATTACAGGTTAGGGCAAGCCTGTAAAGATTTGTCTGTAGAAGAAAGATTACAACTGGCTTTGTTTGTTTGTAATGAGCAGGCGGGCGACTGGCAGCTTTTGTTTGATCAAACCTGGCTGGATCAATGGAAGGAAGGGTTATCCGAAAGAATAGCGTTTGTTTGCACTCTCTACCCCGCATTTGCTATTAAAGCTATATTTCCTTTTACTACATATTTGAGTGCTGCTGTAGAACCAGTTTCATTTTCTTTATCGCACCTTGTACAGCCCCATTTATTTCTGAGAATCAGGCCCGGTTATGCAGCTTCTGTAAAAAATAAACTTACTGAAGCTGGTATCAGCTTTAAGCCAATAGGAGAAGTTTGTCTGGCATTGCCCAATGGCAGTAAAACAGATGCTGTATTTGAATTGGATAAGGAAGCAGTGGTGCAGGATTATTCTTCTCAAAGAATTGGGGAATTATTGAGAGTCATTAGCCGGGAGTCAGGAGTTCAAAGTTCAGAGTCAGGAGTTGGGAGGCCGGAGTCAGGAGTTCAAAGTTCAGAGTCTGGAGTCAGGAATAAGGAAAAACCAGCTTTATGTGTCTGGGATTGTTGTGCGGCAAGTGGTGGAAAATCTATTTTAATGGCCGATTGTTTTGGTCAGATGGATTTAGTGGTGAGTGATATCCGTAAATCGATATTGGAAAACCTAAAAGAACGTTTCTATAAAGCGGGTATTAAAAACTATCGTTCCTGTCTGGCAGACCTGTCGGTTCCTGCATCAGCAGCCAACCCAAAACCCAATATAATCAGTAGCAAACTCTTTGATCTGATCCTCTGCGATGCGCCTTGTACTGGCAGTGGTACCTGGTGCCGTACCCCGGAATCCCTGTATTTTTTCAGTCAGGATAAGATAGCGGAATATGCAGCATTGCAGCGTAAAATCATCAGCAATACTATGCCATACCTTAAAAAAGGGGGTTATTTTTTATACAGTACCTGTTCTGTTTTTACAGCAGAAAATGAAGAAAATGTTGCATTTATTCAAGAGCATTTCCAGTTAACATTAATCAGGCAGGAGCTGTTTATAGGATACCAGCAGCAGGCAGATACCTTGTTTGCTGCATTATTTAAGAAAGGCTGATAGCACCTCTTTTAATGATACCACCCCCAATTACATCATTCCCTTCATAAAAAACAGCACTCTGTCCCGGGGCAATAGATTTTACATTTTCCTGAAAATGTGCTCTGATCCCGTCTTCTGTAGTGTATAAATTACTCAAAGCACCTCTGTCTTTATACCGGATTTTGGTAATGGCTTCCATGCCATCGGTAATCCCGTCATATTTACCCCAATTAATTCGGGAAATAAATACACTATTTTGTTCCAGGTCTTTTTCTTCTCCCAATACCACGGTATTGGTATCCGGGTCAATAGCTGCCACATAAACAGGCTTACCCATTGCAATTTCCAAGCCCTTGCGCTGCCCAATGGTATAAAAAGGGTAGCCTTTATGCTGGCCCAGTTTCTTACCATGGGTATCCACAAACCAGCCACCCTTAACTTTTTCTTCCAGTCCGCTTACCCGGCGCTTTAAAAATCCCCGGTAATCATTATCCGGCACAAAACAGATTTCATAACTTTCACTTTTCTTAGCCAGTTCAGGATAGCCCATATCATGCGCCATTTGCCGGATGGCTGTTTTCCGGTATTTACCCAGGGGCATAATAGTACGGCTCAGCAGTTCCTGGTCCAGCCCCCACAATACATAACTCTGGTCTTTGGTTTCATCCAGCCCCTTACTGATCACAAACCTTCCATTCTCATGTTTCCGTACTTCTGCATAATGCCCGGTGGCAATAAATTCACAATCCAGGGCATTGGCCCTTTTTAATAAAGCACGCCATTTAATATGTGTATTACACATTACACAGGGGTTGGGAGTGCGGCCAGCCAGGTATTCTTCCACAAAGTTCTCAATCACAAAATCGCCAAATTCCTCCCGTATATCCAGTATAAAATGCGGAAATCCATTGTTCACTGCAGCCTGTCTGGCATCATTAAACGAGTCCAGGTTACAGCAGCCTGTTTCCTTACTGCTGCTGCCACTGCTGGCATAATCCCATGTTTTCATGGTAATACCCACTACTTCATACCCCTCATTATGCAGCATTAAAGCGGTAACAGTACTGTCAATACCGCCACTCATTGCAACTAAAACTTTCCCTTTTCGGCTCATAGTATTCCTTTACAATAAGCAGCAAAGGTAGTTTTAATAGTCAAGCCCATGCTAGACTCCCAATTGTCACATTTGCGATAGCAGGAATTTTTGGTATTTCAGTCAATTGTAAATCAGTCATATTCAAAAAAAGGGTGTTTTTATCTTCAGCTTTTAGAAATGTTTTTCCTAATTTTCATGAATAATTTATTATCAGATTAAAACATTAAAACTTTTTTATGATTAAGCTTCAGGTAATTGGCAACCTTGGTAAAGATGCCATCGTTAACAATGTGAACGGGAAAAATGTGATCAATTTCAATGTAGCGCACACGGAGCGTTTTAAAGATGCACAGGGTAACCAGAAAGACAAAACCATCTGGGTGGAGTGTGCCTACTGGACAGACCGCACGGCGATTGCCCCTTATTTAAAAAGAGGGACACAGGTTTTTGTGGAAGGTTCTCCGGATGTAAGGAGCTATACCACACAGGATGGTAAACAGGGTGCTTCTCTTTCCCTGCGTATCAGCAATGTACAGTTATTGGGTTCTAAAAACAATGAAGGCGGTACACCGGCACAAAGTACCGGATATTCCGGCGGTAGTTCCTATACACCGGCACCACAACAGCATCAGCCGGATGCAGGTGCTAATGAAATAACACAGCCATTGGATGATTTACCGTTTTAGGGGTGATTAGAAAGATCAATCGGATTTTATATTAAGGGTTTATGAATGTAAAAATTCATAAACCCTTTTTAATTTAATTTTATCAGGACATTAGTATTAAGGTTGTAATGGGGTTTTTAATATATTTATCAACTGGCCCTTATACATATTATTCATTCATGGAAGATTTCTATCATTTTGTATTACTGGTAAGTTTTATTCTCAGTCTTTTCACTAGAAAAAGGAATAAAGAGGAGCAGTATCTGAAGGTATTCCCTTATTTTCTGCTGCTGACCCTGATTGTTGAACTTATTGGAACTTATATTTCCCAACAAAAGAACAATAACAACCAAAAATTATATAGCCTGTTTGCCATAGTTGAATTTACTTTTTATGTCTGGATGGTTCGTGAGATTCTTATAGGAAAAAAGGCCAGGAAACTGATACTTTGGTCCATTTATCTGTTTCCAATATTGCAGTTGCTAAACATCTTTTACTTTCAGGGTAAAAAAGGTATACCAACTATAACGGATAGCCTTAGTTATTTAATAATTGTGGCATGTTGTATCTATTATTTTTATGAATTATTGTTACTCACCCATTCAGTTAATCTCCCGAAAGAACCTGCATTCTGGATATGCACCGGGTTATTGTTTTTTTACAGTTTTTCCTTTCCGTTTTTTGGATTCAGCAATTTTATAAACCAATTGCCTAGAAAGTATCTTTATTATCTGGGTACTATTTTAAATTATACAAATATCTTTCTCTATACGCTTTTTGGAATAGCATTTACATGCAGAATTAAAAAGCCTAAACTTATTGATACAAAATTTTCCTGACAAAAAGAAAGAATAGCAGCATTATTTGAATGAAAAGTTATTCACAGGTGCTATATGCTAATTATTCTTTATTAGACTATTTATCATTTTAGTTAAACCTAATTCTGTAAAGGGTTTTAGCCCTATCGGCACCCTACCTGATTCGTACTTTACAGGGGTCAAGTCCACCAATTGGTGGACTTGACCCGAACAAGGTCAGAACGAGGTAGGGAGCTGGTAGGGGTGAAGTCAGGTTCTGCAATGATTTATGTTTAATGCAATTATCAGTAACAGATAAAATAATGATATAGCACCCTTATAAAGGGTACTTTATCAGAGCTATATCAGTGCTTTAAGAGTGCTACATCAGTACTTTATCTCACTAAATTGTTCATCTCGATTGCTCATACAGCCTAACCATTTCTTCCACATCTTCCTTACTCACTGCTTTTTGCGCATTATCAAGATTAATCACAATTAAAAAACCGCTGGTTTCCGGGGTTTGCAGAAAGGCGGATATCAATCGGTACTGGTCACTCTCCAGCAGTTTGCCATTAAAGATATTCCAGTTTTCCCGGGCACATAAACAACCCATAGTAGGGGTAAGCGGGTAAAAGGGCATCCCTTTATAATAATCGGGATCAATGGTAGTGCCATGGGCAATAATTTCGGACCTGCCAGCTTTACCTGCATAAAAAGCTTCCCGGATAGGTAGGTATTGCTGCCAGGAAGCAGGCAATAAATGCAGATAGCTTTGCAGGGTATCTGCCACAACAGGTAAATGATTCCAGAAAATAGAATCGTCTTCAAAAGGCATAACCATTTGAATATTGGGGGTGGGACCGATTAACAGGTTGCGGTAAATTTCTGTTAAATTTCTGTTCCATGGATGCGGAATATGCCCTGCGGGGTACTGCCATCAGTTAAGAAATAGGGCAGGTTAGAAGCAGACCTGGCCAGTTGTTCCACCATCACCAGCTTTCCTTGTTGGTCACGGGCAAAATGGCCATCTCCAAGCTGAACTATAGCAATACCTGGGTAATTCCTGTTCTGCCTTTGAAAAGAATAAATGGTTTTGATATGGTTGGCAGATTCCTGCTGAAATAAATCATTAACGGGTGGTAATGGCATAGTTGCATTACCGGGATAAGCATCCAGGTATTTTATCAGTTCTGCAATCAGGATATTATTGCCGGTACTGAATTTCTGGGTAATCAGGTTGCGGTATTTTGTTTTAGCGGAAGCGCTGGCATCATTCCTTAACAGGTACACCAGTTCCATGGCAAATAATTTGGGTACTGTTTCTGATTGGATTAATGTTGAGATATCCATTTGATATGCATCCGGACAGGTTGCATAAATGGCTTCCAGTGTAGCTCTTTTGGTAGCAGTTTCCAGGGTATTGAACTGTTGCAGTAAATGGGTAAATCCTGTATGGATAATGTCACTTTTAAGCAGGTATTGTGAGACTGCCCAGCAGGCTTCTTTATACTGATCTTCTGAATTGGAATCCAGCGGCATACTGAAAGCAGCATGTATTAAGTTTTCTTTCATCCGATGATCTGACTGCAATCTTTTATCATATAAAACCGCATCGGAATGGATGGAATCAAAAGATAACTGGGCAAAACTGCCGAGAGGTAAAATGATGATGAGAATGGTGAAAAAGGAGGATTTCATTCAGTAAAAATAAGCTTGAAAATTTCTTATTGCAAGAAAGTAACTTATAAAATAGAAAACGAGTGATTCTTTGTTTTTGTTAACTTAATATGAAGTAATTTTCAATTGGAATTAAAAAGTTTCAATATTTCAAAATGAACTTAGAATTTAGTTATGATATTTACTGGGATACCAAAATTGTAAAAACAGTTGATCAAATATCAATTCTGGCTGAAAAATATTTTGAAGGTAAGGACTACGGAATGCATATAGATGAAATTATAGTACATTTTTGTTGTTCAATTAATAGAAATTTTAAGCCAACTAAATGGTATAATAAAATAAAGAGAAAAGAATTATTTTTTACTGTGATTATTGATTATGATTATTTCATGAAGCTAAATGATTCAGAAAGGAAAAACACACTGGCTTTATATCTTTTAAAAGATATAAATATTCTTTCTTCGATTAAATTGGAGGGATTTGTATTAAATGAACTGATAAACGATTTCGAAGTCTTTTTTAAAAACATTGGTTGGATTGAATGACTATTTTATATTGTAAACCTACATTATTATAAAAATGATATTCAAGTTCCATATTTGTCCTATTTAAAGGCAATTCAGAGCCACGGATATCCTAGCAAGCTCCCTTGTTCCCAGTTTAAAATACGTTAATATTAAAAAAACTTTAAAAAATCTGCAGGAGTAATGACTGGTATATTTTGAAATGGATGCAAAATCAATAAATCTTTATCCCCAGTGATCAATGCGGAAGCATTTGCAGAAACAGCCAGTTCCAGGAATTTATTGTCTTTGGGATCACGGCAGGCAGTAATGGTTACATTCACTTTACAAATAAGTGTATCCTTTTCCAGTTTTTTTAATACTTGTAATCTTCTGTTATCAGTAAAATATTTGTCAAATTTTCTTCGGAATAATACTTCAGTGAATTCAGCAAAACTTTCTTCGGAAACAATTACATTACCTGTCTTAAATGCTTTATCAAGTGCAAGTTCATTAACAGAACCTTCTATCAGAGCTGCACTGATAAATGTATTAGTATCAAAGACAAATTTTTTATTGTTCATCTTTCAAAATATCATCCAGTATTTCTTGTGTAAGTCCTTTTTCTTTCATTTCTGTTCTAAGCTCACTTAAAAATTGTAGAATATCTGTCCCTTCTTTTTTATCAATAATCGAAGAAATCTGCTCATTCAGTAAAGTGCCTATTTCACGCTTCAGTTTAAATGAAGCTGTGTTCCATTTAGCTGCAGTGGCAGCATCAACATCCAACACAATCTTTTCCATAATATACTATTTTGTCTCTTTTCCAAATATACTAAAATCTTGTAGACTGATTAACCAAATCAAAATTAGAAAAAGAAGCCGATTTTCCATTCCCCCTCCTCCAAAAATCAGATTTATCCTTGTATTTGTATCTTGCGGCATGGAACAGATTTTACCATTTGAACAGTTATACCATTTTACCCATACCATTTTCATTAAAATGGGCTGTTCTGAAGCAGATGCAACAACGGCATCAAAGGCATTATTGAGTGCTGATTTACGGGGGATTGATTCCCATGGAGTGGCCCGTTTAAGCGGCTATGCACGTTTATGGGAAGCAAAAAGAGTCAATACAAGTCCGGATATAAAAATTATACATGAAACACCTTCCACGGCTACGATTGACGGGGATGCGGGACTGGGTTTGGTGGTAGCCCCCTTTGCCATGCAGGTGGCAATTGAAAAAGCGAAGATTGCCGGTACGGGCTGGGTAAGTGTGTGCAACAGCAACCATTTTGGGATTGCGGGTTATCATGCTATGTTGCCTTTGCAGCATGATATGATTGGGATGGCCATGACCAATGCCAGTGCATTGGTGGCACCTACTTTTTCAGTGGAAAGGATGCTGGGTACTAATCCAATTGCAGTGGCTGTGCCTGCACAGGATCAACCGCCTTTTGTGGCAGATATGGCTACTACTACTGCGGCGAATGGGAAGCTGGAAATATTGCAGCGTAAACAGGCTGATGCGCCATTGGGATGGGTGCAGGATGTAGATGGTCATGCTACTACCAATGCCGCTACTACCAATGCCAATATCTTAAAAAATAAGGGTTCCTTACTGCCGCTGGGAAGTGATCGCGAACATGGTTCTCATAAAGGCTATGCCCTGGGTAGTATTGTGGATATTTTTTCAGGGGTATTAAGCGGGGGTAGTTATGGCCCCTGGGTACCACCTTTTCCGGCTTATGTTCCGATGCCGGATTACCAGCCGGGTAAGGGATTGGGGCATTTTTTCGGGGCTATGCGGATTGATGCATTTCGCCCGGCTGCTGATTTTAAACTGCATATGGATAAATGGATTGAACGATTCCGGCAGGCTAAGCCTGCTGAAGGGCATGATAGGGTACTGATACCGGGTGATCCGGAAAGGGAAATGGAAACGATAAGAATGAAAGAAGGAATTCCGGTGGTGGGGAGTGTGGTGGAGGATTTACAACAACTGGGACTGAAATTTGGAGTTGTTTTATAGATAGGGAAAATTAAAAAAGGATTGAAGAATTGAGTAATCAGTGATGCATGCAAAAAATAATTACGGTTAAAATAGGGTCGAATGTATTAGCAGGGGCAGATGGCTTACTGAATGAAGCCAGGATGGCTCATTTGGTTGACCAGATGGTGTACCTGAAAAACAAGGGGGTGAAAGTGCTGCTTGTTTCTTCCGGGGCAGTGGCTTCGGGCAGGAAACTGGTACAGAGTAACCATCCGGATCCGGTAGCCAAAAGGCAATTATGGGCTTCGGTAGGACAGGTGAAACTGATTCAGTTGTACAGCAGGTTATTTGGCGATCAGCAGGTGCTTTGTTCCCAGGTACTGGTAACCAAAGAGGATTTCCGCGACAGGCATCATTTTCTGAATATCCGTACCTGTCTGCAAACACTGCTGGAACATGATATTATTCCTATTATCAATGAAAATGATGTGGTTTCTGTTACGGAACTGATGTTTACAGATAATGATGAATTGGCGGGGTTGATTGCTTCTATGATGAATGCGGATGAAATGATTATCCTGAGTAATGTGGATGGGATTTATAATGGTAATCCGAATGATCCGGCATCGGAAGTGATTCCTGTAATTGCGGATGATTCTACCAATGCCAGTAAGTTTATTACCACAAAAAAATCAGATTTTGGCAGGGGTGGCATGATTACCAAATACAGTATGGCCCGTAAAGTGGCCAAAGCCGGTATACCGGTCCACCTGGCCAATGGGGCTACAGAGAATGTGCTGATTAGTGTAGTGGAAGAAAATCCGGCACTGGTGCATACCTGTTTTACCGCAGGTAAAAAGACCAGCATGATAAAAAAATGGCTGGCTTATTCTGAACTAGGTACCAAGGGTGAAATTCATATTAATGCAGGAGCAAAGAAAGGGTTATTGTCGGATAAAGCTACCAGTCTGCTTTTAATAGGAGTTACCCGCATTACCGGAGATTTTCAGAAAGGGGATATTGTAAAAATACTGGATGAAGGGGGTGTGCTGGTAGGGTTTGGCAAAAGCCAGTACAATGCAGATACCGCCATCAAGAAAATAGGGGTGAAAAACACTAAACCGGTAATCCATTACGATTATTTGTATTTAAATCATTAGCAATTTACTATGCATTTTAAAGAACAGTTTATACGGGTAAAAGAAGCTGCAGCAACTTTTAACAGTATTGATGCCACTACCATTAACGGGGTATTGCTGTATCTGGCTGCGGAAACAGAAAAAGCAGTGGATGTGCTGCTGGAAGAGAACAGGAAAGACCTGGACAGGATGGATACAAATGATCCGAAATACGACAGGTTAACACTGACTGAACAAAGGATTAAAGATATAGCTGCAGATATACGGAATGTAGCAGGATTGCCTTCACCATTGGGTAAAATCCTGGATCAGAAAACCATGCCCAATGGATTGCAGATTTCTAAAGTAACCGTGCCATTGGGGGTAATTGGGGTAATTTATGAAGCCCGGCCCAATGTGAGTTTTGATGTATTTGCATTATGTTTTAAAGCGGGTAATGCCTGTATTTTAAAGGGGGGCAGCGATGCCAGCTTTTCCAACACTGCCATTATCTCCCTGATTAAAAAAGCATTGCAGCATTTTGGGTTAAATGAAGCACTTGTGGAATTACTGCCACCGGATAGGGAAGCTACTGCTGCTTTATTAACAGCCAGGAATTATGTGGATGTAATCATCCCCAGGGGCAGTAAATCATTAATTGATTATGTGGCTGCCAATGCCAGGATTCCCGTGATAGAAACCGGTGCTGGGATTGTACATGTCTATGTGGATGAAACAGCAGATCCTGCCATGGCAGCTGCGATTGTTCATAATTCAAAGACCAGGCGGGTGAGTGTCTGTAATGCACTGGATTGTCTGATTATTCATCAGCAGCAACTGGTTAACCTTTCTGCAATACTGGCCCCATTGGTGGAAAACAATGTAATAGTATATACCGATGAACCGGCTTATTTTGCAGTGAAACACAGTTATCCGGAGCACCTGCTGCAACATAGTACCAAGGATAGTTACGGCACAGAATTCCTGGATTATAAGCTGGCAGTAAAAACAGTATCCGGATTGGATGAAGCCTTACAGCATATTTATGAAAATGGGTCCAAACATTCGGAATCTATTGTTAGTAAGGATGCAAACCATATTACACGGTTTTTAAATGAAGTGGATGCAGCGGCAGTATATGCCAATGCCAGTACTGCATTTACTGACGGGTCTCAATTTGGACTGGGTGCAGAAATAGGAATCAGTACCCAGAAATTACATGCTCGGGGGCCAATGGCACTGGAAGAAATTGTAAGTTATAAATGGATCGTTAAAGGGGATGGGCAGATAAGAAAATAAAGCTATCTTTCAGGTAAAACAGTACCTGAAATTTTATGCGTATCCTATCATTTATTTGTATCTTTTTATTTGGAATAACAACTATTTCCGGGTATGGACAACCCCGTACCGATGCCCTCTTGCTGAAAATACTGCAGCAGCAAAAAGATACCCTATTTCAAAAAGTACTCCGGCATCCGGAATATTACCGCCTGCAAATTATTTATACCCGTATTGACAGGGATAAGCAAAATATCCCAGCATTTACAAACTATTGTTTTAATGTGGATTCCCTGTTTTATTTTAATCCCGCTTCAACGGTTAAACTGCCACTGGCTTTATTATCGCTTCAAAAGCTGAACCGGATGAATATTCCACTGGTGAATAAATATACTTCCATGCAATTTGACAGTGCATTTAGTAGGCAAACGCGGGAGTACTCCGACAGTACCGCTAAGAATGGGTATCCTTCCATTGCACAGTTTATCCGTAAAGCATTCCTGGTAAGTGATAATGATGCCTATAGCCGGATGTATGAGTTTGTGGGGCAGCAGCAGATCAATCAGGACCTGCACCGGATGGGATATAATGATGCAAGGATCACACATCGTTTTGTGCGTATGTCTCAGGAAGAAAACAGGCATACCAATCCGGTACGGTTTATCGGGGAGGATGGTACCCTGATATTGAGCCAGGGCCCTGCCTGTAATACGGATAGTTTTGATTTTAGTCACGTGAATAAACTGGGCAATGCTTATCTGGACTGGAAAGACAGCCTGGTACATGAACCTTTTGATTTTACTTACCGGAATAATATCTCTCTAAAGGATTTACAGCAGATTTTGCAAGCGGCCTTATTCCCACAGTCCGTAGCACCCAGAAAAAGGTTTGACCTGAAAGAAGAGGATTATGATTTCCTGAAACAATATTTATCCCAATTACCTTCAGAAACCAATTATCCCAAATATGATACTACTGCATATTTTGATACCTATGTAAAATTCTTCTTTCAGGATAGTACCCATCACCATTTGCCGAAAGGGGTAAGAGTCTTTAATAAGGTAGGATGGGCTTATGGGTTTATGACAGATATTTCTTATGTGGCAGATTTTGACCACAAGGTGGAATATATGCTTACGGCTACTCTGTATTGTAATAGTGATGGGGTGCTGAATGATGACAAATATGATTTAGATACTGTTGGCCAGCCATTTTTATACAAACTGGGACAGACCATTTATCAGGAAGAGTTGAAAAGGGAAAGAAAGTATACACCCGATTTAAGTGCATTTAAAATCAGGTATGAAGTTAGGGACCCGAATGACAAACGGCCCACGGTTAAAGATGTGGACAATTAAATAAATCTTTATGATACGACTTCTTTTAATGCTGGTACTGGTGAACCTGGGGGGGATTTATAAACCGCCAGGAGCTGACTTTACAATCATCAGCAAAAACCGATCAGCTGTTTCAAAATACCTGACGGAAAAGAAATGGAACCAGCTATTTCCCAACCGGTATCGCTTGTCTGTAAAAGACAGTACCCCTTTTGATTTTTATTCATTTACAGCTTTTGAAAAAGCATCTCTGCACTTTCCGATGTTTTTAAACGAAGGGGATGAGCAGTCCCAAAAAAGAGAACTGGCTGCATTTTTAGCTAATATTGCGATGGAAACAGGAGGAGGTTGGGATGAGGCACCGGGAGGTTATTTTAAATGGGGATTGTTTTATCTGGAAGAAAAAGGATGCAATAATGGTTGTTACCAATATTCAGATACCAGTAAAAAGAAATACCTGCCGGTAGCTGGGAAATCATACCATGGCAGGGGGCCGGTTCAATTAAGCTGGAATTATAATTATGGTCAGTTCAGTGAAGCTTATTTTGGCAGCAAAGAGTCTTTATTAAACCACCCGGAACTGCTGGTTAAAGATGCAGAGCTGGCCTTTGCATCGGGTATTTGGTTCTGGGTTACGGCCCAGTTTCCCAAACCATCCTGTCACGATGTAATGACCGGTAAATGGGTGCCCAATGCCAAAGATTCTCTGGCCAACAGATTACCCGGTTTTGGTGCGGTACTGAATGTGATAAACGGGGGTATTGAATGTGGCAATACCCTGTATCCAAAAACCCGCTATCGTTATCAATATTATATGTATTTCTGTAAATATCTGGGAGTAGAACCAGGACCTGGAGTAGAATGTACCACCCAGAAACCATTTGGTACTTAACCGGAATTTATTATTAAGTGAATAATTATTCATTTATATTTGCAGCTTGAAACAGAGAGACGATAAAAAAGCAGAACAGATTTTTAAAGCCACCCTGGAACTGGTGAAGAAGAAAGGAGTGGCGGGCATCACCATGAATGAAATTGCGGCAGCAGCTAAAATAGCTACCGGAACTTTATATATTTATTTCAGGAGTAAGGAAGAACTGATCAATGCCTTGTTTACTGAATGCAGGAAAGCATCGGCAGATATTTACTTTACCAATTATGATCCTGCCATGCCATTCAAGACTGGCTTCAAAACGATTTGGTTAAACCTGCTGAAACACAAAATGGAAAGGTTTGAAGAAGCGGTGTTTTTAGACCAATGCTATCATTCCCCCTTTATTACAGAAGATACCAAAGCAATGACAAAAGAGACATTGCAACCCCTTTTTAAGTTAATGGAAAGAGGAAAAAAAGAAGGTTTGGTAAAGGAAATGGATACCCTTGTTTTATTGTTTTTTATGGTAGGAAGCATAAATGAAATTGTGAAGTATTCTTTTTACAGTGGAAAAAAGCTTTCAGGCCCTGTTATTGAAAATGTGTTCAATCTATGCTGGGATGGATTGAAAGCTTAATTTTTTTACCAGTAAATGAATAATTATTCACTTAAAATGAAAGAGTCAGATGGCGAAATTTAGTGCAGACAAAATAATTGTCATTTTTACGGTAGTCTCAGCTGCATTACTTCAATTAATAGATACATCTATTGTAAACGTTTCTTTAACCCAGATGATGGGCAACCTGGGTGCCAGTTTTGAGGAAATAGGCTGGATCATCACAGGGTATGCGGTATA
>Ga0208872_1000133_pt1 | contig 69645 bp, 67 predicted proteins | sample CryBogCBH12Aug08_FD_185508 | JGI IMG/M metagenome (GOLD analysis project Ga0208872, IMG submission 185508) | Freshwater microbial communities from Crystal Bog, Wisconsin, USA - CBH12Aug08 (SPAdes) | ecosystem: Environmental > Aquatic > Freshwater > Lake | place: Crystal Bog, Wisconsin, USA...
TATTGCCCTTGTACATATAAGCCAATTCAATTTCTGAAATCAGCATTATCTTTTTTTCTCTGATCTTTTGAATGAGCTTATTTTTTTCTGGAATACCAGGGCTTTTTACGATTATATCAGCATTCAATATTTTGTCTTCTGTATGCCCTTCTTCTTCAAATTCAATTCCGTATTCAATTAATTCATTTCTAAATTTTTCTTTAATTTTATTACCATCGCTTAGAAATACATTATAATTATGCAGCTTAGCTAATAATGCGGCACCAATTCCACTTTCTCCACCTCCAAGAATACATAGTTTTTTCAAACTCACTTTAGTGTGAACAGTATCAGGGCTAATATTATTTTGCTGGAGGGTCATTATTTTCTTCTGTTATTTTCTAAATTTATTAAGTATACGATTTATCTTATTTTCAATGTTACTATACTGGTCAAAACAAGAAGCAACGTAATGATCCAGAAACGCATTGCTATTTTATTTTCATGGAACCCTTTTTTCTGATAGTGATGATGAAGAGGGCTCATTAAAAATACTCGCTTACCTTCCCCATATTTTTTCTTTGTGTATTTAAAATAACCCACCTGAATAATTACACTTAATTCTTCAATAAAGAATATTCCACAAAAAATAGGAATCAGTAACTCTTTTCTTACAATAATAGCAAGAGATGCAATTATGCCACCTAAAGCAAGACTACCAGTATCGCCCATAAAGACCTGTGCCGGGTAGGCATTGTACCATAAGAACCCAACACATGCTCCAACAAAAGCTCCAACAAAAATGGACAGCTCTCCAAGATTTGGGATATACATAATATTGAGGTATTCTGCAAATCTGTAGTTACCACTTAAATAAACGAATATTCCAATTCCACCTCCAATTATTGCACTTACACCTGATGCTAACCCATCCAATCCGTCTGTTAAATTTGCGCCGTTACTAACTGCTGTAATAATTAGTGTAACAATTAATATATAAATTATCCAGGTATATTTTTCTGCTCCTTCCCCTATCCAGCTGATTAATTTGCTATAATTAAACTCATGATTTTTAACAAAGGGAATAGTGGTAATAGGCGTTTTCACAGTTACAAAACTTCGTTCATCTCCATCAATTTCTCTTCTTATAATAGCACCGTTTTTAACTATTTTCTCACCTGGATGAAGAGAATATTTAACATCCAAAGTAACTATCTCTCTTTCAACAGTTACTGCATTACTAAAATAAAGTGTAACACCTATTATTAGTCCCAATCCAACCTGACCAACAATTTTAGAAATCCCTGCAAGTCCGTCACTATCTTTTTTCTTATAGGTTTCCCCTTTATTTTTAGCTGCTTTTCTTGCTTTAATTTTAAAATAATCGTCCAAAAAACCAATAATACCTAACCATACTGTACAAAGAATCATCAATCGTATATACACTTTATCCAGATTTGCAAATAATAAAGTGGGAATTAAAATACTGAACAAAATAATTATACCACCCATGGTTGGAGTTCCTTTTTTCTGTATCTGTCCTTCTAATCCAAGATCTCTAACACTCTCCCCTATTTGCTTTTTTTTCAGAAATAGAATTATTCTTTTCCCATATACAGTTGCAATTAAAAGCGATAAAATAATCGCCATTACAATCCTGAATGTCAGATATTGAAACAATCCTGCTCCAGGAAAATTGTATGCTTGCTTTAACCAGGTAAAAAGATAATATAGCATGATTTTGATTGTCGGTTTTTGATTTATTTATCCAGCATCGTAAACATTTCCATTAATACTTTTTTATCATCAAATGGATATTTTATGCCATTAATATCCTGATACTTTTCATGTCCTTTTCCAGCTATAAGAATAATATCATCCTGATTAGCCAGATTTACTGCAGTTTTAATAGCTTCTTTTCGGTCTGTTATAGAAATATATTTTCTTTTAGCAGAGCTGCTTAATCCGGCTTCCATATCCTTCAAAATATCCTCTGCCAGCTCTGTTCTGGGATTATCGCTGGTCAGTATAACTTTGTCGCTCAGATCACAAGCAGCCTGAGCCATTATAGGTCGTTTAGTTTTATCCCTGTCACCCCCACAACCAACTACTGTAATAATATGTTCGAACCCTTTTCTTAACTTCTTAATTGTTGCAAGTACATTTTCCAGTGCATCTGGAGTATGTGCATAATCAACAATTCCAATTATCCTTTTATTGCTAACTATATAATCAAATCTCCCTTCGGCACCAGTAAGTTTACTTAATGCAGTAAGTGTTGTTTCACTATTTTCACCTAAGCAGATGGCTGTACCATAAACAGCTAAAAGATTATACGCATTAAATTCACCAATAAGCCTAAAATGCACTTCTGTATTATTTACCATCATTTGTAACCCTGTAAGTGCATTGTCTAAAATTTTCCCTTTGAATTGAGCGATTGTTTTTAAACTGTAAAAGTATTTTTTAGCTAAAGTATTTTGCAGCATCACTTCCCCTCTTTTATCATCCTTATTTGAAATAGCAAAAGCTCCGGATGACAATCCATCAAAAAAACTTTTTTTAACTTTAATATATTCATCAAATGTTTTATGATAATCCAGGTGGTCGTGTGTAATATTGCTAAACACCCCACCTATAAAATCCAGACCAGCTATTCTGTGCTGATGAATAGCATGACTACTGCATTCCATAAATACATAAGTACATTGCGCTTCTGTCATTTGATTTAATAAAGCATTCAATGAAATAGCATCAGGAGTTGTATGTGTAGATGGAATAATGGTTGCACCAATTTGATTTTGCACAGTACTTATTAAGCCACATTTGTATCCTAATTCAGTGAACAATTTAAATAATACAGTAGCAATTGTTGTCTTTCCATTAGTTCCGGTCACCCCAACTAACTTTATTTTCGAAGAAGGTTTATCATAATAATTATGTGCCATGTAAGCTGCAGCTTCTTTACTATCTGCCACTTTTATATAAGAAATATTTTCATTCATTACAGCAGGCATCACTTCGCATACTACTGCAACAGCTCCAGCTTCAATTGCTTTATCAATAAATACATGGCCATCCATCAATTCTCCGTTAATGGCAATAAATACAGATCCTTCAGTCACTTTCCTTGAATCAATCTGCAAATCCTTTATGGCCAATGCAGTTGTGCCATGAACTTCAATCAACTTTATTTTGTATAATATATTTTGCAGTTCTTTCAACATTTAATTAAATTGAATATTAATGATCTGACCTTTTTCAAAAGCTTTCCCCGCTAAAATGGATTGCTCAATTACTTTTCCTTTCCCCTTAATATTTACTTTTAGTCCTATATTTTCACACAGATACAAAGCGTCTTTTAAACCAAGCCCCTTTAATAAAGGCATTTCATTTTTCTCCATTTTCGAATCACTTATCTGTCCTCTGCCATTTGATTCATTTAAACAGATCCAGTCATTATCATTATCAGAAGATTTAGTTACTTTAATGTTGTAATAATTCACTAATTGTCTGATATCAGATTTATACCCAAAATATTTGACAGATAAACTATCTTTTGGAGTTGCAAGAGACACAACATTTTCAGTGCTATGAACATATGTGGCATATAACCGGTCTGCAATCTCTTTAAAAACAGGTGCTGCTACCTCGGCGCCATGTCTTTTAACAGCCATAGGTTTATTTTTTATAACAACCAGGCAAGTATACTGAGGGTTTTCTGCAGGAAAATAACCTCCAAAAGATGCCTGATATATCTGATCTGCATATCCTCTGTTTCCATTTGCAACCAATGCAGTTCCAGTTTTACCTGCAACTTTATAAGGTGCATTTTTAAAAATATTCTTTGCTGTCCCTTCTATACAAACACCTTCCAAACACTCTTTTATTTCTTTTAATGTTTCATCAGAACAAATTTTTGGATCCAATATGTAAGGCTGATAATTATATATCAATTGTCCTTCTTGCTTTATTGATGATACAAGATATGGTTTCATCATTTTCCCATTGTTTGCAACTGCATTGTATAAATTCAATACCTGCAATGGAGTTACAGTTAAATTATATCCGAAAGCCATCCATGGTAAAGTGTTACTGTTCCAATATCTGCTTCCCGGTTTATAAATAAGAGAATTCCTTTCCCCTTTTAAATCAATTCCAGTTATAGTATCCAAATGCATCCTGTGCAAATGATTTATAAACTGATTTGGATTACCTGCATAATTATTCCATACCAGTTTAGCCATACCCACATTAGAACTCAATTCAAATGCCTGTTTTGCAGTTACTTCGAATTTTCCATGCTGCTCACTGTCATAAACTGTTTGTCCATTTATTTTCCATAAGCCACCACCCAGATTAACAGGCGTATTTAATGAAATTTTTTTATCTTCTAATAAACTTATCATTGTTGCCAGCTTAAACGTAGATCCAGGTTCAGTTGGATTTATCGCATAATTAAAATCTTCAAAATAATTTCCCTCCTTTGTCTTACCGAGATTAGCAATTGCTTTAATCTTTCCAGTTTTTGTTTCCATCACAATCGCACAACCATGTTCTGCTTCATTATCTGCCATCATCTTCAATAAAGCATTTTCCGTTATCTCCTGAATAAACACATCAATAGTTGATACTATATCTTTTCCATTTTCAGGCTCTACCTGAAGATCATCAACCGGAACACCAATACCACCTGCAATATATCTTACCAATCTTTTTCCAGTCTTCCCTTTTAACAAAGTATCATAAGTCATTTCCAATCCTACTTTAAATGAATCCCGCGCCAAGCCAATAGTTCTGAATGCTAGCATTTTATATGGATTCAAACGAATACTCTTATTATCAATTATAAACCCGCTCTTATTTTTACCTAGTCTTACCAGAGGAAAAGTTTTTAATTGCTGGTACTCCTGATATCCAATATTCTTTTTTAATAAAAAATATCTGTTCTGATCCCTATATTGCTGCTTTAATATTTTTTTATATTCACCTTGTAATTTATCTTTAAAAAGTTCAGATAGCATGCTGCTTAGAGAATCTATATTTTCTTTAAATTTTTTCCCATCTTTCTCTCTTAATCCTTCTGCTCCAAAATCAATATAAACATCAAATTTGGGAATACTTGTACTTAACATCTGTCCATCTTCACTAAAAATTGTTCCCCGTTCAGCTTCAACATTTTCAATTTTCTGATGTAAACTATCACTCATTTCTCTCCACTTTTTCCCCTGTACCTGTTGAATATAAAAGGCTTTACCTATAATTGCAATACATACTAATACTATAATTATATAGCTTAGATATACTCTCCATAATATGTCACGCTTTATATCCATTAAATCTATAAAACTGTTATTATTTAAGTCCCTGTAAACGCCTGGGCATTTCCCTACTGATTTTTAATCCTAAATGATCTGCTGATTTTAAAATCTGCACTTCTTCACTACTATACATAACCTCGCTTTTTATCGTTTTGTATTCAAACTCCAGATCTTTAATTTCCTGTTCAGTCTTACTCTTATTCCTGATTATTTTATCAGCCATATGCCCGTTCGCGATATATATAACAGCCAATACACTCAAGAATAAAAAAAAGGTCATATTCTTTATTATCCACTGATACTGAAATACACTTCTTATTGAGTTCTTTCCAGAATTTTTATCATGAACAACTGTAGCCATTTTGCAATTTTATAAAAGTCAATTAAACTCTTTCCGCTACACGTAATTTTGAACTCCTGCTCCTGTTATTTGATTTCAACTCTTCTGCTCCTGCCGTCAAAGGTTTCTTAGTTATCAACTTAAATATTTTATCCTCATGTTCAGAAATAAATGGATTATCAAGCTTTTCGTCAAATGTTCCTTTTCTAAAAAAATTCTTAACTACCCTATCTTCAATTGAATGGAATGTAATAATGGCACACCTTCCTCCTATTTTTAAAATATCAGGAAGCTGTTGTAGCATTTCCTTTAAAGCACCAATTTCATCATTCACTTCAATTCTTAATGCCTGAAATACCTGAGCAAAATATTTATTGGGATTACCCTTCACTACCGAACTTATCAGTGATTTAAATTGTTCAATCGTCTGAAAAGGAGCCTGTTTTCGCTGATCTACAATATGCTTTGCCAGGGTTTTTGAATTAGTAACCTCCCCATATTGTTCAAAAAGCAAATGCAATTGATTCTCAGAATACGCTTCTATAATTTTTGCTGCTGTTAATTCCTGCCGTTGATCCATCCGCATATCCAGTGGCCCCTGAAACCTTGTTGAAAATCCTCTGGAACCTTCATCAAACTGGTGGCTGCTTACTCCCAAATCTGCCAAAACACCATCTACTTTATCTACCTTATACATTCTAAGAAATCGTTGCAGGTGCTTAAAATTATGAGGTATGAAAATGACCCTTTTATCGTCAGGCACATTTTTCTGTGCATCAGTATCCTGATCAAAAACATATAATTTGCCTGATTCATTTAATTTTTTCAATATACCGGCACTATGCCCTCCCCCGCCAAAAGTGCAATCAATATAAATGCCGGAAGGATTAATATTAAGCCCTTCAATTGTTTCATGAAACAAAACCGGAACATGATATTCGTTTTGCTGAATACCCTGTTTACTGTTTGTATGATTTTCATTCATCAATCTTCATTCCTCCCTGTCATTACTTCTTTAGCCAGATCACTAAATCCTTCAGGTGAAAAATCTTCAAAGAGCTGTTTATATTTTCCGGAATCCCATATTTCAAAACGATCTATTGCTGCTGCCAATGTGATATCCTTTCCCAAACCAGCAAATTCCTTTAAAGAAGAAGGCAATAATAATCTACCCGCAGAATCCAGTTCAACTTCTGACGCTCCTCCTAAAAACTGCCGGCGAAATTGCCGAACTTTAGGGTCAAAATCATTTAACAGGCTTAATTTGGAAATAATGAGTTCCCAACTTTTAATAGGATATAACGTGAGGCATTTTTCAAATCCACGACTTATAATAAAGCGGGATTCTTCCTCAGGCATTTGCTTTTTTAAGCCTCCTGGAAGAAGAAATCGACCCTTAGAGTCTACAGTTGCTTCATATTCACCATGAAATCCTATCATTTTCTTGGAAACAGTAGCATTACTACCATTTATTACCACAAAATAACACTTTTTCCCACTTTAAATACAAATTTGAAGTACTTGTATTTATGCACAGATATACACATAGTGTAAAACCAGTGCTGTATTGACTTTGAGTAGATTTATTGGGATTAATTACGAAATTGCATGTGAATTCATGTGGATAAGCTTAGAATTGCCATAAACATTCACATTTTTCTTTGAAAACGAATCAATTCAAATTAAGTTTTTAAATAAAAAATATTATAAAATACAGATTATCAATAAGATGCATCCAAAAGAGTTGAAAATAACGGATTTTAGCTATACTCTTCCTCAGGAAAAAATAGCTTTATTCCCCCTGGCACAAAGAGCTACTAGTAAACTGTTAATTTATAAAAACGAAAATATTTCCGAAAATACCTATGAAAATTTGCCTGAAATCTTACCTGCAGATACTCATTTGATATTCAATAATACCAGGGTAGTAGAAGCAAGGCTAATATTTAAAAAGACAAATGGGGGAATTATTGAAATATTTTGTATAGAACCAGATGATACATTTACAGATATCAGTCAGGCAATGCAACAAAAAAGAACCGTTAACTGGAAATGCCTGGTTGGTGGTGCAAAAAAATGGAAAGAGGAGTTTTTAATCAAACCAATTACACTAAATGGTGCTACAATTATTCTAAGTGCTAAAATAATTGAAAAAAGAAATGATTATTTTATCATCAATTTTCAATGGAATAATGATCTATGCTTTTCAGAGATTTTACAAATAAACGGATTAATTCCCTTGCCACCCTATCTAAACCGTCAACCTGACGAAAAAGATAAAACTTCTTATCAAACTACATATGCAAGTATTGATGGTTCTGTTGCAGCTCCAACTGCAGGTTTGCATTTTACATCAGAATTAATTAATCGGTTATCCTTAAATAATATCACACATTCATTTGTTACTTTACATGTAGGTGCTGGAACATTTAAACCTGTTAAAGCTGATTATATGAAAGACCATGAGATGCATGCTGAATTTATAGAAATACCGGATAATTTTATTGAAAACCTATTACAACTTAACCATAAAAATATAATTACTGTAGGCACCACATCATTAAGGACTATAGAGAGTTTGTATTGGATGGGTGCTAAAATTAATGAACTTTTAAAAGCCGGCCATACCAAAATAACAATAGAGGACATTTCTGTGCAGCAATGGGATCCATATGAAATTTATACAAATATCACTTCCAGGAATGCACTTTTATTACTCTTAAATTGGATGAAGGAAAATCAACTGAAACAATTAATTACTAAAACAAAAATTATTATAGCCCCCGGATATTCCTTTAAAATTATAAATGGATTAATTACTAATTTTCATCAGCCACAATCCACTTTGCTGCTATTAGTTGCTGCGTTGATTGGAGATAAATGGAAATCAGTTTATCAGTACGCATTGACTAATGATTTCAGATTTTTAAGTTATGGAGACGGCTGTCTGCTTTGGAAAAGTTCAACTTAAATTTTTGCAAGAGGTATCTGAACAGTAAAGATTGAACCCTTACCTAGGGTACTATCCACTTTTATATTCCCTTTATGGGCATCTACCACAGTTTTCACATAACTCATTCCTAACCCAAATCCTTTTACATTATGCACATTACCAGTATGCGCTCTGTAAAACTTTTCAAAAATCCTTTTTACAGATTCTTTACTCATACCTATACCATTATCCTCAACTGTAAGTATAAAATATTTATTATTATTTTGTGTGGAAATTTTAATTAAAAGATTGTCTTTGGAATATTTGATAGCATTATCTATGAGGTTAGAAATAAGGTTGGTAAAATGTACTTCATCCACATCCACCAGATCGTTTTCTGCCAATAGTTTCAACTCAGATTTACCCTTTTTTTCATCCAGTTGCAATCTGTAATTCTCCAAAACATTTTGCATTACATCATTTCCGTGCAAAGTTTCAATATTTAATTTCAATTCCTGTTTTTCCATTAATGCAGCCTGTAAAATTGTTTCCACATGCTTATTCATCCTCTTGTTTTCTTCTTTTACTATACCACTGAAATAATTCATTTTTTCTATATCCTTTTGCACCTTCTCATTTCGTATGGCATCAATAGCCAAAGAAATAGTAGCCAGCGGAGTTTTAAATTCATGCGTCATATTATTTATAAAATCACTCTTGATTTCACTCAACTTTTTCTGATTCAGCATGGTCTTTACTGTAATATAAAAGGCTGCAATAATTACTAAAAGAAAGACAGCTGCAATAAAAACAATCCATCTTAATGAATTCCAAACTTGCTTTTGAAAATTAGGAATGACTATAATTAAATGTTCGAAAGTATCCGTACTGGTAAAATCAGGACTATTGCCAGGTATTATAGGAACAAAGAATTTTTCATTATTGATAGAATCTGCATAATTTTTTTGAAACGCTGAGGATTGCATCTCAATTTCGCCCATTTCATTCACTACTGCAAAATCAAAATCAATATCCTTTAATTCCTGTTTATTGAGTGATACCCTTAGTTTCTCATAAATATCTTTTTGAGAAAAATGATCTATAACTGAAAGTGGTTTAATTAATTTTGAAATATCCATCCCTTCAATAGAAAATGGTTTGCGCAACATTCTGATTGCCTGTGAAGAGTGTAAATATTTGCCCACTTCTATTGCAACAGTAGCACCTCCATCATACACTTTTTGGTGCATTTGCTCGTGCCTTACCTGTATTAAGTTCTTTAACCAGGAGACTTGTAATACAACAAGTCCGAATAGTGAAAGAAAAATTAATATAATTATAACAGGCAAAGTCTTTTTCATTGTTACAAATATAATTGACTGCCTACTAAATATAATGATCTGTCCAAGGTTTATCTTGTATTTAACGGAATATTTCCATAAATAATCTAACGGATTTTTACCCGAAAAACGTAATTTCAGTTCATGAATCAGGTAACAGCAGGAACACTTCTTATTTCAGATCCTTTCCTCAAGGACCCTAATTTTTTAAGGTCAGTTGTTTTGATATGTGAACACCAACTGGAAGGAAGTTTTGGTTTTGTTTTAAATAAACTATATAATCAGAAACTAAATGAGCTAATGAGTGATCTTAGAAATATTGACTATCCTGTATATTATGGCGGACCAGTTCAGGTAGACACATTACATTTCCTGCACAGAAGGCCTGATGTTATAACTGGTGGTATCCAGATTATTGAAGATATATACTGGGGTGGCAGTTTTGACCAGGTTTTAACTCTGCTGAATGAAGGTTTAATTTCCAAGAATGATATCCGTTTTTTTATTGGATACAGTGGATGGGGAGAGGGGCAACTGGAAAATGAAATTACTCAAAAAAGCTGGATAACACATGTTGGTTCAAAAAAACTAATATTTCATAAAAACACTGCTTTACTCTGGAAAGATGCTTTATTGGATATGGGAGGAGAATACTCAATATTAGTAAATTATCCAATTGATCCTCAACTCAATTAAAACATATTATTTTTTCATTTTAAGAAGCAGCTTTTCTTTTATACTGGTATTAAATGTATTTAATGTATCAATAAGCTTCTTTAACAAATCAGGATGTTCTTCATAATATTTGAAACTGCTGTCAAATTTTCCTTTACTTATTTTATGAATATCTAAAACCTGTTGATACATTTCATAATTATTCTTCATTTTTCTGGCAATAGAATCTCTTGAAATAACAGAATTATGCCATTCCTCTGCTACAAAAAAATCCTGCATTACAACCTGCATTGTATCAAATGGAAGCAACCCTTTTTTAAACTCATTATTATTACAGGATATTGTTGCAATAATTAAACATAGAATAGCTACATTCCTTTTCATTTAAGTTCGTCTTTATATCTTGATGAATTTGCAATATCCAGCTTATTTAATAAATCAATTGCTTTTGCCTTATCATCGCTGGTTCCATTTTTAAAAACTCCAACTAATTCCAAATACTTTGTTTGCATGAAAAAATCTACAAACATGGTATTGGGAAATTCATGATTAAAAGCCTGTAATTGAGTCAATGCCTGTAAAACATTAGACCTAGATTCTTTATCATTTTCATAGAGTTTATCCAATCCTGATCTATAATAAGAGTAGATTACATCATGCAGAATATTATTCCTGCTGTTTACCAAATTTTCACATAGCCAATACCTGTTCCGAATGCCATCAAATGCCCGCCACCCATTGATATTACTACTTTCAGGTGCATTATTTATAATATTCTGGGCTTTCTGAAAATAAGGCTCTCCGGCTTTAGGTGAAAATGAATCATAGTCCAACCCAATAATTAAATAAGCATAATAGGCAAATACCGCAGTGAGATTAGCCGTTGTAGCGTCATTGCCCTGAACCCTGCTATCATTAAAATCTATTGGCTGGTATTCTACATATTTAAATGTGAAATCCGGATCCTGAAAATTTACAATTGCAGACTGGTAAGTTGAATTATAAACTGGTCTGGCTGCCTGAATAATTAAACTAGCCTGATATACAGTTGGCTCTGAAGAGGAAATCAGATTAATCACAAAATTGCAATCAATTTTTTCATTCTCTGCAAACTGATCATTTGTCCATCTCCTGCTATTCATAAAATTGGTAAGTTGAGTCTGCAGGGTATTAAAAATCTTTTTGTCTACAGTAGAACCAATTCTGCTGGAATTAACGGTTATTTTAGCCTGTAATTCCTGTCCATATATGAAATTAAAAATGCAGGAAAACATTATAATAAAAAGAAGACTTTTAAGCATGTATTTTATTTAAAATATAGGCAATAATATCTGCAGCAATTTCCTTTTTTGATTTTAATTCAAAGGAAATTTCCATCTCGTTTCTATCAATTATAGTCACTTTATTCGTATCAAAGTTAAATCCAGCCTGATCATCTTTCAATGAATTTAATACAATACAATCAAGATTTTTGTTTTTTAATTTAATCTTCGCATTCTCCCTTTCATTATTGGTTTCCAAAGCAAAACCAACTAAAAATTGATTGTCTTTTTTCTGAGTACCCAGAAAATGTAAAATATCCTTTGTCTTCGTTAATTCTAACTGCATCGTATGCCCTTGTTTTTTTATTTTTTCCCGGGCAATGTTTTCAATTTTATAATCAGCTACTGCAGCACTCATTATAATCACCTGCATGTCTGGGGCAAATTTTTTACAGGCTTCGTACATATCATCACTACTTACAATATCTATCCGCTTAATTCCTGCATACTTACATTTCTCTTTTGTTGGCCCGGTAATCAAAATCACATCCGCTCCATTTTCATAGCAGGTATCTGCAATGGCAAAACCCATTTTACCAGAAGAATGATTGCTTAAAAAACGTACCGGGTCAATTGGCTCCCTGGTAGGTCCGGCTGTAACTAAAATCTTTTTATCTTTTAAAAGGTCTTTCCTGAAATAATTGGCTTTAATATATGCAATAATAGCTTCAGGCTCTGCCATCCTTCCCTCACCAGTTAAACCGCTGGCTAATTCTCCGGAATCAACCGGTATTATTTCATTGCCAAAATCTTTAATTATCCTTAAATTATTTTGTGTTGCGGGATGCAACCACATATCTTCATCCATTGCTGGTGCAATTACAATTTTACAGGTAGCAGATAAATATATAGCCAGTAAAACATTATCACAAATTCCATTTGCCATTTTAGCAATGGTATTACAACTTAGCGGTGCAATTAAGAACAGATCAGCCCATCTGCCTAATAAAACGTGGTTAGACCATGTATTGTCCTCTATCAAGTCAGTAATCACTTTATTTTTAGACAAAACTGATACTACCAATGGAGATACAAAATCTTTAGCCGCATTTGTCATTACAACTTTAACCTCAGCACCTTCCTTAATTAATAATCTGATGATTAATAATGATTTATAAGCAGCAATACTGCCGGTTATTCCTAATAAAATTTTTTTCCCTTTAAGCATTTTCTAAATATTAATGCAAGTAACAAAAAAACGGCAGTATATTAAATATACTGCCGCTTAATAATTAAATACTTTAACTTTTACCTGAAAAGGTCGTTTTCAGTATTTTTTCTATAATATATTTTATTTTCCAAAAACTCCTGTGTAGCCAGAATTGCAGGATTCGGCATTTTTTCGTATGCCTTTGAAATTTCAATTTGTTCCTTATTCTCATGAATTTCTTCCAGACTATCTGTATGGCTGGCAAATTCTTCCAGCTTATTGTGTAATTCTTCCTTTATAGAGATATTAATCTGGTTTGCCCTACGTGCAATAATAGCTATAGATTCATATAAGTTGCCAGTGGGAGCTTTTATATCTATCAAACTCTTGGTTTCTATTACACTTGCAGTATTACCGCTAAGATGCCTTCTAAGTTTGCTCATTTTTTTAGATTTTTAAGATAAATATTTGTTTGATTTTTTATTTTAATTACTTCCGGTAACAATTTGCTGTCAGTATATCTTTCTGCAAATTCAGAACATTCTGTAATTACTTTCCCAAATCTTTCCGGTTGCTTATCTTCAATGCTTTGTTCTGCATATTTAAAATAAGACCTTATAACCTGTAATTTATATTCATCCCCTCTTTTGGAATCCGGAAAATTTTCAGATACTGTTCCGAATGATATTGCTGCAGCCCTGAAATAACCCAAATTATAATAAAGCTGGGCATTATTAAATTCCTTTTGTTCCAATTTCTGTCTGCACAAATCTATAATGTCATTTGCTTCTTTTACTTTAACTGAAGCAGGATGTGTATTGATAAAGGCCTGCATTAAACCAATTGTTTTACTGGTATTAGTCTGATCCAGATCAACTTTTGGTGATTGCTTATAATAGGTATAGGCCCTCATATATTCACATTCCTCACTTTTACTGCTATTTGGAAATGTCTCAGTAAATGTTTTAAAATAGTTTTCTGCATTGAGATAATCTTTCTGATTATAATAACAAAATGCAACTTTATAATACATCAGTTCATAACGGTCAGTCCCCTTGATATAAGGAAAAAGGTCCTCATATAGTTGCTGCGCAGAAGAATAATTTTTTTCTTCATAATACTGTTCAGCCATTTTGTATTTGTATTCATTGTCTTTACTCTTTAAAATCTTACCCAAAGATTTGGATGTTTTAGGTTTATTAGAGTGTGTAAACAGTTTATGAACACAAGCGCTCAACATTAATAAACATGCGAATAAAAGTACAATTCTGGTCATAGAAGTCGGCAAAGGTAATTAATTCCGGCAAATTAAGCACAGCTAGTTTGCAATAGCGTTTCTTTACGTTAAGATTAATATAAAATAAAAAGCCCCGTAATGTTACGGGGCTTTAATATTATTAAAATTTACAAGGCTTATTTTCCTGATTTTAAATTAGGATGAGGAGCTGGTACTGTATTTGGACCATCTTCAACTGTTCCTAATAAATCAATAGTATTTGCATCACCAGCACCACCATCATAACTGAAGATGAAACGGCTTTCAGAAATTCCTTGTTTGTCAACTAAGTATTTGATAACTGATTCAACTCTGTCATAACTTAATTGCTGAGCTGCTTTGCTTGCAGTTGGGTGACCAACTACTTTTACTTTACAATCAGGATTAGCTTTAATTTTAGCTGCTGCAGCATCTAATAATTTAGTTGCATCTGTGCTTAATTTAGCACCTTTCTTGAAAGTAATGCTTGGCAAATCAGATAAAGTACAAGCAGGAGCAGGATGATAATTAGCTAATAAGCCTCTTAATTCCTGGCAACAAGCTGGTTCAGGACAAGTACCGATACCATCTGCATTTACAGGGAAACATTTCTGAGGAGTCAGTAATTCTTTATCCTTATAATCAGGTACACCATCACCATCTGTATCCAATGCACGGCCATGAGTATCAACTTTAACACCGGCAGGAGTATTTGGTTCCAGGTCAAATTGGTCAGTTACACCATCACCATCTGCATCAGGTAATACCACTTTTGGTAATTTCATATGCTTTGGAGCATTTAATTCGCTGTAAGCATAGCTGTTTGGATTTATCCAGTACAAAGGTTCAACTCTTTTGCTGGAATTACCCAAATTGAAATTCAATTTTGCTCCAGCATACCACCATGCATCATTAGCTCTTGAATATTGATCAGAATAAGTATTAAGATATCCGTTATTTGTAAGTGTATTTTTAGCCTCAATTGCTAAATTTACTTTATTGCTGATTTTGAAAGCTGCACCCGCTCCAATATTAAACCCAAAATCATTTAATACAGTATTATTGGAAGTAAGCGTATAAGTGTTATAAGCCCCACCATTAATACTTTGTTTCAGACTTGGATTGAAATATTCCAAACCTGTTATTAAATAAATATTAACTTTAGGATTTCCTCTGTAATAACTGGCTGTATTTAATGAAGTCAATACATCCATTCCAATATGAAATGAGTTGTCTTTGTAACTAATACTATTCCCTTTATAATCATTTCCACTTCCTGAATTAGTATAATAAGCCAGGTAAGGCCTTAAAGAAAAAGTATGATTCAAAGCTTTTCTTAAAGTAACAGTAGCACCAAAACCAAAATCCTGACCCCAGGTATTTGATAAAATTGCTGTTCCTAATCCAACACCCAATTCCCATTGGTCTCTTGGCCTTGCAGGATAAGGATACTCGTTACTTGCAAAGGCATTGTATTGCGGCATCTTTGCAGGTGCTATTTTGGAACTGTCTAACCAATTCCATCCCCAATTTGTACTAAGATCTGGTGTAGCCTGACCAAAACTAACTGTTTGTGTCAGCACCAACAGAACAACCATTAATGAAAAATACTTTTTACTTACCATAACATAATATTTGAAATTTTAATAAATCTAGGCAAATTTATCATAATCCGGTTTAAAAAACAAAAATTAATATTAAGAATTTTTTACCAAGATATAATAATAATTTTCGCTTTCAATACTGTCAATTGACAGCTTTTTTCTCTTAAACGTTGCATCACTTAAAAAAATTGTTCCGGGATTACTATATTGCAGCAATTTTACAATATGCAGCTAGCCCGGAAAGTATTAAATATAGAATTATCTCTTTTTGAAGACCGTTTCAGAGAGGCTATGAAAAGCCGTGTTGCTTTATTAGACCGGATCATGCAGTATATAGTAAAACGAAAAGGAAAACAAATCCGGCCAATGTTTGTTTTTCTAAGTGCCAAAATGGGAGGAGAAGTGAATGAAACCTCCTACAGGGCTGCATCTCTGGTTGAATTGCTGCATACAGCCACACTGGTGCACGATGATGTGGTGGATGATTCCAATGAACGGAGAGGCTTTTTCTCCATCAACGCTTTATGGAAAAATAAAATTGCTGTAATTGTAGGAGATTACCTGCTCTCCAAAGGGCTTTTATTGTCGCTGGACAATAATGACCATAAAATACTGCAAATCTTATCTACTGCTATCAAATCTATGAGTGAAGGAGAATTATTGCAGTTGGAAAAAGCCAGGAAACTGAACCTCAAAGAAGATATCTATTACAACATTATTAAAGGGAAAACTGCTTCTTTACTGGCTTCCTGCTGTGCAGCTGGTGCCAGTTCCACTTTTACTGATGATGATTCCGTACAAAAAATGCATCGTTTTGGTGAAAAAGTGGGTATGGCTTTCCAGATTAAAGACGACCTTTTTGATTATGGCACCATGGATATCGGCAAACCTACCGGTAATGATATCAAAGAAAAAAAATTGACTCTTCCACTTATTTATACTTTAAACCACTGTGATGCCTCTACCAAACGAAAGATAATCTATATCGTAAAAAATGAGAACACCGATACAGATAAAGTGAAATTTGTGCTTGATGAAGTAAAAAAGGCAGGTGGAATTGAATATGCCACCAAAAAAATGTTCGAATTCAGAGATGAAGCACTCACCATCCTGTACGAATTTCCTCAAACAGAAATAAGAGATGCACTGGAAGAACTGGTAAGGTATACTACAGACAGAAATTACTAATCTTCCATTCGGGTTCATAAATGTTGTAGTTTCATTGAACTGAAATACCCCATTTTGGTTCCTAAAATTTACTTTTCAACACTTCCTGATGCAAAAAAGGTGGAATATATTACCTGCTGATGAACATAAGACACAAGCGCTTTTTGAGTCTCTGAAAATCAACCGGACTATCTGTAAAATACTGGTTCAGCGGGGTATCGATACTTTCAGCAAAGCCCGCCATTTTTTCCGCCCGCAATTATCTGAACTGCACGACCCCTGGTTGATGAAAGACATGGAAAAAGCAGTGAGCAGAATTGATAATGCCATCTTTCAACAGGAGAAAATATTGGTATTCGGTGATTATGATGTGGATGGCACCACCAGTGTTGCGTCACTATTCCAGTTTCTTAAAAATAAATACCGGGAAGTGGATTATTATATACCTCACCGTTACCGGGAAGGATATGGCGTAAGTAAAGCTGGTATTGATTTTGCCAAAGAAAACAACTTTACTTTGATTATCTCTCTGGATTGTGGTATTAAAAGTATTGAACTGGTGCATTATGCCAAAACACTGGGAATAGATTTTATAATATGCGACCATCATTTGCCGGACGATACCATCCCCAATGCTGTGGCGATCCTGAACCCAAAGCAGAAAGACTGTCCTTATCCGTTTAAAGAATTATGCGGTTGTGGCGTGGGCTTTAAACTGATGCAGGCTTTGAGTGAGAAATGGAATCTCCCAGATGAATCTTATCTGCAATTCCTGGACCTGGTGGCTACTGCTATTGCCGCCGATATTGTTGAAATGACAGGTGAGAACAGGATTTTGGCTTACTTCGGACTAAAAAGGGTGAATGAAAAGCCCTGTGCCGGTATTACTGCTTTACTTAAACTGGCTAAAGTGGATAAAGCATTGCAAATTACTAACCTGGTATATGTAATTGCACCCAGAATTAATGCAGCCGGCAGAATGGATGATGCTAAAAAAGCGGTGCAGCTTTTTATTGAAAAAGACACTGAAAAAGCATTGGAATTTGCCGAAATGCTGCATAGCGACAATACTGACCGTAAAGAAGCAGATAGTTCTATTACGGAAGAAGCGCTGGAAATGATTAAGAATGATGTGAAAGCACCACATCAGAAAACTACCGTTGTGTACAAGGAACACTGGCATAAAGGGGTAGTGGGTATTGTTGCCAGCAGATTAATTGATACCTATTACAGGCCTACTGTTGTATTGACAAAAAGTGGCGACTTTATTGGCGGTAGTGCCAGAAGTGTTGCCGGTTTTAACTTATATGAAGCCATCCATGCCTGCCGGGAACACCTTATTGGATATGGCGGCCATTTTGCTGCAGCCGGATTAACACTCCGCCCCGAAAACCTGCAGCTTTTCCGGAATGCTTTTGAACAGGCAGTATCCCGTCAGATTACCCCACAACTGCTTATTCCCGAAATTATTATAGACGCAGAAGTATCTTTTGCTGAATTAACCATGGGCTTTTTTAATATCCTGAATCAGATGGAACCATACGGACCTGAAAATATGCGTCCGGTCTTTATTGCAAGAAAAGTATATGACACTGGTTTCAGTAAAGTGGTGAAAGACTTGCATGTTCGTTTTGTATTAAAACAGGGGCATGCTACTCTTAGCGGTATTGGCTTTAATATGGCTGATAAATTCCCCATCCTGCAATTGAATCAGCCTTTGGATATAGCTTTTACGGTAGATTTGAACGAATGGAATGGTGAAAAAAATATCCAGATGAAAATGATCGATATCAGGCTGCATGTTGCCTGATTATATCCGGTTGTAATTTAACCGGTCAACTTGTTCCTAAAATTTAATAGCTATTCAAGCATTGCTAAAGTAATCTTTTACTGATGCCAACACTATACCAGCACCTCAATCGGGTATTGATCGGCTCATATTAAGTCCGTCATTTAACGGACTTGGTCCTAACCGACTCCGAACCGATTAAGGTGCTGGTACCTGCCTGGTATTGTAAAATCAGCTTACAAAAACGGTCTCAATCCTATGATGGTTATTGTTTAATTCTACCTGATAGTTACAGAATATGCATTCTGAAAACAAAAAAGGGGATCATAACTATTGTTATGTCCCCTTTACTTTATTAGCTTACAACTGCTTTAATTATGCTTCATCAATTCCACGCTGCGGTTTATGAAATTAGTCAGTTCTGCTCCTTTTAATAATCCCTGTGATAATAAAGCAAGGTCAGCCAGATTACGGATCTGTTTTTCCTTTTTCTCAATATCTGCTTCTTTCAGTAAGTCCTGATAAATAGCATGGTTACCATTTACAGTAAGGGTTACTTCATCCGGCATAGTTGCATAAAAAGAAGCCATTCCACCACCTACACCTGCCATATCTTTCATCCGGCGCATAAATTCAGGCCGGGTGGCTACCACTGGTGCTGTATTGGCACTTAAACCTTTTACTTCAACCGTTACATGCAATTCATTTACCGGGAATTCAAATAATTTCTTCAGTTCTTCACTTTCAGTTTTACTTAAAACGCTTTCATTTCCCTCCTGTTTATCAATCAGGTTATCTATAATATCTGCATCCACCCTCACAAAATGTACATTTTCCCATTTTGCTTCCATATTATTGATAAATGCGGCATCCACCATTGTTTCCATTTTTACAACAATATATCCTTTTGCTTCTGCACTCTGTATATAGGCATCCTGCTGTACGGGATTGGTGGTATAGATAATTACATGCTTACCATCCTTGTTTTTCTGCAAGGCTTCAGTAGCGGTTTTATATTCCTCAAAAGTATAAAACTTAGCAGTAGGTGCCTTTTCTTCGCCTTCAGCTTTTACCGGAACTGCAGTGGATTCCATGATTAAAAACTTATTGGCTTTTTCCAGGAACTTGTCATCTGTAATCATACCATATTTTACAAATAAGCCCAGGCTTTCCCATTTTTGTTCAAATTCAGCCCTTTCATTCCTGAAAATTTCTTCTAATTTATCGGCAACCTTTCTGGTAATATAATTATTGATCTTTTTAACATTGGGGTCTCCCTGCAGGTAACTTCTGCTCACATTCAGCGGAATATCCGGACTGTCTATCACCCCATGCAGTAACATTAAAAACTCAGGTACAATGTCTTTCACTTCGTCTGTTACAAAAACCTGGTTACTGTATAACTGTATCTTATCTTTCTGAATTTCGTAACTCTGTTTTATTTTAGGGAAATACAGGATACCGGTAAGGTTAAAAGGATAATCCACATTCAGGTGAATCCAGAATAATGGTGTTTCTCCAAAAGGATATAATTCCCTGTAGAAATTCTCGTAATCTTCTTTGGTTAACTCACTTGGCTTTTTAATCCAGATTGGATTGGTATTATTGATAGACTTCTCTTCTTCGTCTTTCTTTTTCTCTTCGGCCATGTCTGTAAAATAAATGGGAACTGCTAAAAATTTGCAGAATTTCTCCAGTATAGATTTAACCCTGGAAGCTTCCAGAAACTCTTTACTTTCTTCATTAATATGAAGGATGATTTTAGTACCTCTTTCGCGTTTTTCCACTTCATACAACTCAAATTCAGGATTCCCATCGCAACTCCAGAAAACAGTAGGGGCTTCTTCATTATGGCTCTGGCTCAATACATCTACTTTTTCACTTACCATAAAGGAACTGTAAAACCCTAATCCAAAATGCCCGATAATGTTGGCATCCTTATATTTTTCCAGAAATTCTTCTGCACTGCTAAAGGCAACCTGATTCAGGTATTTATCCACTTCCTCCTTGGTCATACCTACCCCACGGTCAATAATGCTAATGGTTTTCTCTTTAGCATCCAGCTCCACATCAATACGCATATTGCTGATATCCGACTTTGTTTCACCTAAACTGGCCAACTTTCTTAACTTTTGGGAAGCATCTACTGCATTGCTAACCAATTCCCTCAGAAAAATTTCATGGTCACTGTACAGAAACTTTTTAATAATGGGGAAAATGTTTTCGGTTTGAACACGAATCTGTCCTTTTTGCATAATGGTATTTTTATATTACTGGCTACTGTAATTATGCAATGATCGTTTCGTTATTTACCGGATTCTGGTAGTTTGACTGCTGTAAACAGCTTAAAAACTTCCATTTAGGTTAATTCATTCTATTAATAGAAATCAGGACGCAACGACATGCACTTTAAAACTTCAGGAGCCATGTTCAGAAATTTTAATAGTAAATGCTGAAACTCAAACAAAGTACCAAACCACGATTTGCTGACAGGATGACAATTATATAGACTAAAACTGACCTCTTGGTAGTTTTTTTGGAGCATTTTATTAAATACTGTTACAAATTATTGTATAAAATGCTGGTCAGGCCTTGTAATAATTGTATTTCAAGGGAATACGGCAAATAAAGAGACGATATATCTTAAAATAGAGTGACTTGAGAAATCGGGTAAATAATCACAGATGCCGATCATTTACCCGAATAAAAAGAGGCTGTATCAAGGGAATGATACAGCCTCATCATTAAAACACATGCACTTAACACTAACAACCAATTTTTAGCCTTTAGAAATAAACAAAACGATTATTTACTGAAAGAACACTGATTTCTGATTAATCTACTAATCAAAATAAAAAAAATCTGAAAATTTTTAATTAACAGTACCATTAATGGTAACACTATTTAAACTGAATGTGCCTGAACCTGATTCAGCATTAAAACCGTAAAACCTTAAACTGACGGCATTCTTTATTTGTTTAAATGCATCATTAAAAACCACAGTACAACCAGATTGCGCCCCGGTAAGGGTTCTGTCCGTAATCTGAAAAATAGAACCAGACTGTATCAGGATATTATTATTTGCCGTTTCCAGAGAAACTTTAAGGTTTGTAGTAAAATGATCCAGGCTGGAGCGAACTACCCATTGCCTTACCCCTGTTGCAGATCTTTGAAGTATAAATGAAAGTGAATTTAAATCTAACAGGAAACCTGTTGATGGAGTTATTGTTACTTCAAAATATTTTCCTGTATTCAAATTACCGGTAAAATCATCTGACCCATTTGTTGCCCCGGTTGGCCAGCCTGTAAATGAAAACCTTGCAGCAGCGGAAGGGTTTGCACTAATTCCGTTTGCTGTAAAAGCCCCAAAATTAATGTTCTTAGATACAGGAACAGGTGTTGGGTCAGTTGTTCCGGATGAAGTAGTCACCCCACTAAAATCATACACCGCATGAAAAGGATAATGTAAGATACAACCAGATGCTGGTGTTAAGTCATCCAAATTCCTGATCTGAATCTGTCCTGAATTAATACGGTTGGCATATCCAACTATATTCTGACAAATAACCGGCAGTAAGCTGGAAGCAAATAAAGCTGTACCCGCGGTATAGAGGTTCGAAGTTCCTGTGGCATCAGTCAATGTTCTATTGCCGCTAAACTGTGTACCGGCATCAGTGGAAATTATTACTTTGGAAATGCGGACCAGGGTATTTTCCATCTGGGCTATATTCTTAAATATCTGATCGATAGTTATTTCCTGGGGAATGATATTTTTTTTAGTGGCCAGGGCTGCTGCAGGCAATGAGTTAGCCGATAGGTTTAACTGAAGCATCCCTTTATAACTGGTAAGCATCGCCCCGGTTATATTTACCCGGATAGAATCTCCCGGAAGAAATCTGTTGCTTGGTGCCGCTGATCCAAAAAACAGGCTGATGCCACTGTTTCCATCCTGTAATATGATATTTCCCGGGCTAATATTGGAAGGTTCCGAAATAACAATTCCACTGATGACATAAGCACCCGGAAAAATATCTGTACCCTTGTAGAGATTCTTAAGCTCAGCCAGTTTTATATCTCTGGCGCCGCAACGTGCAGCTGTTAATCTGGCATCTGAAGTATCTCTAATAATCAGCTCAGGTGTTGTTTTATAAACATAATAAACTGCTGTCAGCAACCCTTTGCCAGCAGGTGTTAGTACCCCTGCAAAATTGGCATATCCACTGGTATAGACTATTGTCCTATTACCGGCACAACTAATCACAGTGCGGCTTACTGAATTTTTAGCTGCCGTAGTATCAGCATATTGTTTAGCAGTATCAGCAGCAATAAACTGTACACTATCCTTAATCTGTATCAGCATACTTTGCAGGCTGTCATTAAACTCACTCATTGCAACCTGTTTGGGAACTATTGGATTCCCCAAACGGCCTTTTATAATATAGTTATCCAGCAAAACAGAAGGTATACCCGTAGCAGAAGGGTTTGCAGGAACACTTTTATCCAAAGTGCATAATTGAATTAACCCACCATAATCACTCAGCCATAAGTCTTTGCATTTTATAAATAATTCCCTGCCCACAGGATAGGGTATATATAAATTTACGGCATCCAGTTTCAGTGTAATACCTCCGGTGCTGTCCTGTAAACAGATTGTTTTATAAAAATTACCCGATTTATCATCTGCAATAACAATACCCCTGATAATCAAATCGTCCGAAATCTGCTCATACCCACCCGGATGATGCATGGCTTTTAAAGCCCTGATACTGGTATTGGCAGAAATATCCGGAACAATATAAGCAGGTGGCACTTCAAATTTTCTGTTACAGGAAATAAGGTACGACAAGAATATAGAGCATAAGATTTCAACAAAAAGGTTTAAAAATTTATTGCGCATACTGTTGTATTAAAATGTTTCAGGAATCAGAATCTAAGAGTAGTATTAAATGAATAATTGAGCCCATAAGCATAGCTGTATTTAGGAGGAAACTTTTTTACATCTCCGCTGGTAAAATCAAACCGTAACTGTTCATATCCTCCTGAAATAATCTGCCGGTTATTTAAAATATTGCCAATACTGGCATAAAAGACCAGAAAGGTTTGCTTATTACGAATGGCCCATTTCCTGGGCAGTTTCCAGGAATAGCCAGCAAACAGATCTGCAGTATGCTGTGCCTGTAATGCCTGCTGTTCCAGAATGGCATTGCGTTCGGGGCTTCCGGCAATGGTATTTTCAACTGCTTTATAAGTTCGCCTGACCGGATTGATGTCTAACCACCTCCTTCCAAAATAGTTAATACTTACACTTACAAACCAGTATTTGGGGGATCGGTAACCAATACCCAGGCTTGCAGCTTCCTGAGGGGACCCGCCTGCTTTGTACCCTTTTGCATATACAGTATCTGCACTTAATATGCCGGCATTATTATCCTGCGTAACAGTAGCCAATGGGTTGGAATGGTAATAATTCCTGCCAATAGATGCAGCCCCGTTTAAAGTTAAACCTGGTAATAGTTTTAACTCAAAACCTGCTTCTAAACCTAATATCTCTTTATCAATATTGCTGAGGGAATAATTAACCAGGTTCTGGTAAGCATCATGGTAAAAAGAGAACACATTCATCTGATGCCTGAAACTGGTATAATATCCGGTTGCCCTTAATCTGACAGTTGGGGAATTTACAACATATCCACCCTCGGCAGCGGAAACCGCTTCACTGGTAATTGTACTTTGAACCTGATCTCTTGTGCGGGGAGAATTGTAAACATGATTAGGATAAGGTGGTGTGGTAAACACCGTTCCATTCAGGTACCAGTAATTACGGCCATTCATTTTATACGTAACACCTGCTTTAAATGCATAATTGGTAAATGAATGGGCAATACCCGGTCCATAAGACTGATCTGGAAACAAACCATTCCGCATATTACCGGTTCTTTTATACTGTGTATTTGAGAATTCTAAAGCAGCAAATACATCAAACTTCCTTAATTTAATTTCTGTTTGTATCCAGCTGCTGGCTTTACTGGTCTGCATAAGATAATCATACTGATACCTATCCCCTTTATACACAACATGGTTTGGATGGTTTAAATCTGCTTGCGAAGCTTCCGCATTATTGGGGAAACTTCTTTCTGCAAACTGATTCAAATCAGCAAAATAATTGCCACCCAGCAAGTCAGTAATTCTCTTATAAAAGTTATTTTGCTGCCATTGATAGGTTAACCCCGCTGTAAGGTCTGCATGTTTACCTATAACTGCATTATAGACAGTATTAAATATCAGTTTACGGGATTGATTGACTGCATCTGCTGTAATGTAATGGGACCGAAATCCGTTTACCCCATTAAAGGTTTCTTTGGCTGAAGTATTGGCTGCATAGAGTTTTGCCCAGTTTACCTGCCTGATACTATCATTTTTACGCCATTGCAATTCCACCTTCTGGCTCAGATAAGCATTATTCTTATAATAACTGGGAAGGTAGCGGTAAGTATCCGGACGAGGGTCGGCTGCATTATACCAGTCGATGCTGCCCGAAGCCCTTTCCCCAAATGAAAACCCTACGGCAGTGAGCAGGTTACTTTGATTGCTGATCCTGTATTCATGGGTAAATAAAATAAGTGGTTGGTGGCTGGATAATGTATTTGCATTCCTTTTTTTACCATTCTGAAAACCCCAGTATGGATTATAAAAAGGATTATTGGTCAGTTCAGTTGCCTCCGCAGTAACAGCCCCGCTCCTCCCGGTTACTGAAGGTGCACCCAATACTGTTAAGGATATTAATTGCCTTTGACTAAAACGCTTATCTACTGCAATAAAATAACTCCAGCCATCGTAATAAGTACCCGGAACATACCCTTCACCAGCCCATCGCCTGCTACCACTGACTGAAAAAGCCCATCCTTTTTTGGTATAACCAGTATTATAAGTAAGGGAAAATTTATGCGTAAAACTCCGGTCAGAAAAGGTATACCCGATAATCGTTTGCTTTCTTTGCTTCCCTGCCCTTGTGTCCAGTTGGGTTACAGTTCCTAATTTGCCAAACGAAAAACTATTGGCTCTAAGCCCAATAGATATGTCCCGGTTACGCAACACATCATTTAAACCTCCCCATACTGCAAAAGGGGTAACAGCCTGATCCAGGTTTTCCATAGGAAGTCCATTGATATTGGTGGCAAACTGGTCAGCTTCATATCCTCTGACTTTATATCTGACGGGATTGAAATTATATCCGGCAACAGATAAAAATGGATCCCTGCCTGCTGTTAATAATGAAGCAGTAAAATCATTTTTTGTGTTCAGTTCAGATTCAGTTAATGCAATAACCTGGATTTCATGATCAGTTTCCTGAATCTTGTTTACATTTTTTAAGGGTTTTGAAGGAAGGATAGTATCTGACAAACTTTTTTCAGAAGTGGCTTTCTGACAATAACTGTTTAAAAATGAACTGAATAGTAAGGTACTGAATATAATTTTCATGGCTATTTACTATATATAAATAATAATTGCTTATTGCAATATAAATTAATTTTAATTATTTACATATATTTGAATTTATATTTTTTTATTTATTTTTAATACATGTGTCAATGAAATTATTTTTAATCCCTGCATTGATCATTTTTCCTCTGATTATTCCGCCAGTAACACCGGTTAAAAACTACAAGCTGGCGGTTATAGGTTTTTATAATTGTGAAAATTTTCTGGATACCATTCAAAGAACCCTGTATACTAAAAAGGGCCTTTTTTTAACGGAAAAAGAATTAACCCCGGAAATGTATCTGGATAAACTGAACAAAATAACAGGGGTAATTGCAAAAATTGGTACAGATGCCCCACCTGCAAATATGGACGGGCCTGCCTTAATGGGATTAGCAGAAATAAACAGTAAATGGGTATTGAATGATATTATCAATCATCCCATTTTACAAAGACGGCATTACCATTATATACATTATGACAGCAAAGATTCAAGGGGAATAGATGTTGCATTGCTTTATAACCCGGTTTATTTTAAGCCGGAACAAAGCAGAGCATTACAGGTTAAAATAGAAAATAATGGCAGATTTTATTATAGCAGGGATATTTTATGGGTAAAAGGAGAACTGGGTGGAGAATCTATACATGTTTATGTAAACCACTGGCCTTCCAGGTTAAACGGTCAGGAAGCCAGTGATGCAGCCAGATGGAAAGCTGCGCTGGTTTGCCGGAATCATATAGATAGTATTCTTCAAAAAGAACCGCTTGCAAAAATTCTGGTAATGGGTGATTTTAATGATGAACCTTTTAACTACAGCATCCTGCATGTGCTAAAAACCAATGGGGACTCTCAAAAATTAAAAAGGGGAGAATTGTTTAATCCCTGGTTTCAGGTGATCAAAAAAGGCAATGGCACACTGGCCTATCAGGATAACTGGGCATTATTTGATCAGATTATACTATCCCGAACCTGGCTATCAGGGCAGCAAACAGGTTTTTTTTATGCAGGAGCCACTATCTTTAACCGGGAATTTATAACAGAGAACCTGGGCAAATACAAGGGCTACCCCATGCGTACCTGGAATGGAAATACCTACAGAGGGGGGTATAGTGATCATTTTCCGGTGTATATTACTCTGTTAAAACCAACAGATTAGACTATTATTCAATTTTTTTGTTGTATTACCACTAAAAATCCTACTTTTGCAGCCCCAATTCTGTTTTGGCAGAATTACTGCTTTACAAAAAGCAGTACCCAATGGGAAAAACCAATTTATCACATTAAAAGAAAAGTAATGAGTAATTACGAATTAATGGTGATTTTCACTCCGGTACTTTCTGAGGAAGACTTTAAAGCCGCTCAGAAAAAGTATACTGATCTCATTTTAGAACATAAAGGTTCTATTGTGCACAGTAATCCCTGGGGTTTAAAATCACTCGCTTACCCGATCCAGAAAAAAACTACTGGCATTTACTGGGTATTAGAGTTCACTGCAACTCCTGATTTCAACGAAAAACTGAAGATTCAAATTTTGCGTGACGACAGTATTATGCGTCACATGATCACTAAACTCGACAAATTCGCCGTTGAGTATGGTGTAAAAAAGAGAAGCGGCGCATTTACCGGAACCGAAAAAGCGGAGGCATAATATGGCAAAAAATGAAATTAAATATCTTACTGCCATTAAGCAGGAGAAACCTAAGAAAAAATTCTGCCGCTTTAAGAAATACGGCATCAAATACGTTGATTATAAAGATATTGATTTTTTAAAGAAATTCATTAACGAACAGGGTAAAATGCTGCCCCGCCGTTTAAGCGGAAATTCTCTTAAATATCAGCGCAAAGTGAGTGACGCAATTAAGAAAGCCCGTCAAATGGCTTTATTACCTTACGTTACAGATTTATTAAAATAGAATTTATTTAGTAACCATCCCTAATCACGCAATGCAGCGTGAGACAGTCACAATCTCAGATTGGGCTCTTGGGAACTAAAACATATCATATGCAGGTAATATTAATTCAGGATGTAGATCATTTAGGCGGCCGTAATGAACTGGTTACAGTTAAAAACGGATATGCCCGTAACTTTCTTATTCCTGGTAAATTTGCTATTGAAGCAAACCCATCTAATTTAAAACAATTAGAAGAAAAAAAGAAAGTTGCAGCTAAGAAAGAAGCAGCAATGCTGGCTCAGATTAATAAAGTAATCGAGGTCTTAAAATCTGCTCCTGTAAAAATTGGTGCTAAAACCGGAACCAGTGGTAAAATATTTGGTTCTGTTACTTCTTTACAAATTTCCCGTGCAATACGCGATCAGAAAGGTTATGAAATTGACCGTAAGAAGATCAGTATTGTGGACGAAGTAAAAGAGTTAGGTACTTATAAAGCAACAGTTGAATTTGGTAATGGCCATTCAACAGAACTTGAGTTTGAAGTAATTGCCGAATAAGCGGTATTACAAATAATTTAAAGCCGTTACCAGTGTAACGGCTTTTTTAGTACCCTTTTTCTCCTTATTCAAGCCCAGTTTAGTTTTGACAGTTTAGACCTATTAAAAAAAACTTGGGAATATCATAAAAAAAGCCCATTTTCGTATTTCCAATGACCAGTTCTTCCATTCTCCGGGTGTTTCACAATAAATGACTCAGGGTTTTTGGTTACTGTTTAGTTGGTTTTTTATTTTCATTTAATTTCAAAAACATGAACATTTACGTTGGAAACCTTAATTGGTCAATGACCAGTGAAGACTTGCAAAGTTTATTCACTCCTTATGGTGAAGTGACTTCTGCAAAAATCGTTACAGACAAATTCAACAACAATCGCAGCAAAGGTTTTGGCTTTGTTGAAATGAGCGATGATGAAGCAGCAAGAACTGCAATCGCAGCATTAAACGATTCTGAAATCTCTGGTCGCAAAATCGTTGTAAACGAATCACAACCTCGTCCTGAAGGCGAAAGAAGAAGCAGCGGCGGTAGCGGCGGCGGATTCAAGAAAAGCTTTGGCGGCGGCGGTGGTCGTGGAGGTTACGGTGGCGGTAGCAGCAGCGGCGGAAGTCGTGGCGGCGGCGGTGGATTTAATCGTAATCGCGGCGAAGGCGGCGGAAGCGGCGGTGGATATAACAGATATTAATCCCGTTAACGAAAAAAATACTTAAGGCTAACCTTCACCAGTTAGCCTTTTTTTATATTCCTATCAGATTTGTTTTCCAACCTGCAGGTATTCCTGTAATGCTTTTACATAAGCCTCAAAAGCAGCTATACCAACTGAAGTGATTTTACAGGTAGTCAATGGATAATTATCTTTAAACTGCTTGGTTACATCTATATAACCAGCATCTTTTAATTTCTGAACCTGAACTGATAGATTCCCGGCAGTTGAATTCGTTTTTTCGCGGATAAATGTAAATTCCGCCTCTTTAACACTGATCAGCAGGCTCATTACTGCCAATCTTAGTTGTGAATGCAATATGGGATCTAATTCTTTAAACATTCGCTTTTTTTGCCTTTCTGTAGCGGTTATGCAATATTAATCCCGGTACCAGCCAGCAGGATATAGCCGCTATAGACTGTAGTAAAAAATCGGTGGAATGGGAGGAATAGCAGGAAACTACAAAACACATATAACAAATCAGTGCTCCATATTTCATGGGGTTAAAACACCTGCCAATCCCTGTAATTAGTGTTGGAAAAGCATATACTAAAAAATACAGCGTAGAAGCTTTAAAATAAAAGGGCGATATCATTTCAGAAGTTCCTGTTTGTGTATTATGAAGTATGAGCTCCAAATGCTTTGCTTTAAATATGTCTGCATAGGTATGCGGAACAATATTGAGGAACATTGTCATTCCTATCATAGTTATGGCAAATGCAATCCATGCAGCCCCTACCCCGTCTAAATGCTGTTTTGCTTTGTGCTTACTGCCTTCAATAATTAAAATAACTATTTGGGGAATAATAGCTAAAAATGTGAGATACCAGACCTCATTAATGTATGGCCATTTAAATTTATCGGCTATAAAAGAATATAGTCCGCAAAAACTTACCACACTTCCCCAAAGTAGTGCACTTACACCTGTTTCATAAAATTCATTTTTAGCTTTTAGTATCATTTCAGAAATGATCCGCAAACTTTCAATCTCGGTAAGTTGCTTTTCTTCACCCATATTACCCCTTTTTATATTGTTTACGTAGTAAATGACCTGGAATTATATAACTGATTAAGATAGCAGTTGCACCCATTAATATCTGGTAATCAAAAGAGAGCCTGGAACAAATAATGGCAAGCAGAAAATTTATCCCCCCGCCAAATACAAGCGGTTTAAACTTAATAAACTTACCGGTTACATATGTTCCAATGGCATAAAGCAGAATATAATAAGTAAATGCATTTTCCCAATAACCTCCTGTAATGTTAACTATAACCAGCACAATAAATGCAAAAGCAATAGCAGCCCACACATAATCCATAGCTTCACCCACATAAGTTTTCACTTTTTCTTTTTTAGCCTGCCTGTTGCCATAGATTGCAGTGATAATTCCGCCAATGGGCATTGTCCACCATACAATAAAATGATAGGGAAAATGCAACCACACTTTTAATATAAACTGTGCAATACAGGCAAAGAAAACCAACCAGCCCCAAAAAAGAAAATAGAAGCTATTGTCAGAAAAAGAATGCTTCGATTTATCAATCATGGATTGAATTAAAAGAAGGCTTTCCTGTGGTGATAATTCATTTTTGTTTTGCATAGCCGTTCATTAAAGTAAAGATAGCAGAGGCTGCATAGCCCCTGCTGATTTTATATTCACATCTTATTCCAGATTAATGAAAATTTCCTGGTTGGCAGAATGATTGAATTTAGCCTTTTCATATTTTGCTGGCCCTAAAAACCCCCGCACATTATTGGAAAATCCATTCTTTTCTTTAGGAGCACCCAAAAAATTGAAATCCAGTTTACCATTCTGATTCTCATCATAAAAAACAGTTACTGCATATACCCCTGCCGGAACATTCTTAAATATATAAGAAGTTTTGTCCACCGATGGTTTTACAATGGCCAGATAAGATGCTTTATCCTGGTGCATATAATTTTGTTCACTATTATATACTGCAATAAAAATTGCACCTTTAAGGTTTTTGTAACCGGATGAAGTGACAATTAAATCACTTTTATTTTGTGCCATTCCTATTAAACAGGTACATCCAAATGTTAACATTAACAGATATTTCATATGCCTTAAAATAATAGTAGTCTATTTACATCCATCAATAATCGACTGTGCCAGTTCTTTACCCCAGTTAGGATATATTGCAGATAATGGTTTAAAACTACTAAATAATACCAGTGCTTTTTCAGCAACAGGTTTTGCAACGGAACAACCGCCTCCAAATGCTTCCGGTGTATTCCTCAAAGAACTGGATTGTAAAACATATGGCCTTGGGTTGGTTGAATCTGCTTTTTTAGCATCTTCCAGCAACTGCATAGATGTTTGTCCGTATTGCATCCACCTGGCGTGAGGATCTACCAGCATTTTTCCTGTCGCAATCATACTTTCCACACATAAGGTTTCACTATTCTTTTGTATTGCTTTTGCTTTGTCTATTAATACCTGTGCTTCATCTGCCAGCTGATCCTGGTCGCCCATCCGCATAATACTCATCCTTGCTTTTGTCAATGCTGCATAATAATAAGGCAGCCACTGTGTTTTTTCGGCATCCCCAATTCTTTGAAATTTAGCAGCAACTTCTGCAAAATCTCCAGCTTCCTTTGCTGATCCTAATTGTTGTAATGTACCACCCATAGCGGCTTCAAATTTATCACTCTGGGCTATACTGTTGATACCCATAAGCAGAAATAAAGCGATGATTAATTTTTTCATATTTGATTCTGGTTTTAGTTGTTATTTATTGTTTTTTTTAATTTTTTCATATTCCTTTTCTACATTAAAAAGGGTATTACCATGATAAGCTTCCATATACTGAAAAACAATACCGATACCCCAGCCCAGTATTGGCCATTTTGGCCAGAAATAATAGATACTCCCTACTTCTGTAGTGGTATAATACCAGATTAATATCAGCATAATATTTACGGCAATATAAGACAGGAGCGACCATTTAAAACCAATCCTTTTTTTGGCAATTCTCCAAATTTCAGGATCTTTTTCAGGTAAATTTTCCATTGTTTATGTTTTAGGGTTATAAATTATTATTAATGGCATCCTGTGTTTTATCTACTCCCCAGCTTAAAAAAACACCCAGAAAAAAGAACTGCGGGGCAGGTGGTGTAATGGGCACTTTAACTGTTCCATCATGCGAATAGTTATACCCATAAATCTGCTGACTATGCAGCACATTGGTAATACTGGCAACAAATACCCAGAAAGTTTTTGCATGCGGTTTACCCACACTGGGTACATAATTCATACTGAAACCCAGGTTATTATATGGTAATGTAGTACCCTGATCCCGGATAACATATTTTGTTCCTCCTGCATCTGGTACCATATTATAATAGGGCCTGCCTGTTGCAAAAGAATAGGTAAAATTGAACCCTGTTTTAATGGATGTAAAGAATTTCTTTGTCACTACACTCAAGGTATTTTTAGCAGCAAAGGTTGGTTGCAATTGCATCGGATAATATAAATAATCTCTTTTGGTATCCAGGTAGGAATAACTGATCCAGTAATCAAAACCTTTGATAGACTTTTTGTCTCTCCAGAATAATTCCACACCTTTAGCATCACCAGAACCTGAATTATTATAAACCGGATAGATTTTCAGCAGGTCATTATACTTTTTATAAAAAGCTTCCACCCTGAAGGTATAGTCTTTATTCATCTTCTGATAATTCAGGATATAATGGGTTGCACTGGTATAACCCAGGTTTGTAGTAACCTGTAAATAATTATTTTCCGGCTTCTGATAAAAAATGCCATAGGCAAAACTCATTTGTGCATCTTTCCCTGTTTTATAAGCTAAGGCAATTCTGGGAGCCAGGTTTGTTTTCTGAATCAGGGAAGAATGTTCTAATCTTAAGCCGGCTTTAATAGCCAGATTATTGGAAACTGATATATCCGCTTCTGAAAACAAAGCAACAAAATTATCCTTCAGAATTCCGTTATAAGCAGTAAAAGTATTATTATAAATGCTTTTATTATATGCATACCAGTATTCACCGCCAAAGCGTAAAACACTGATCCCTGCTAATCTCTTTTCAAACACTGTTTTAAGCTGTGCAAGGTTTTCTGTATTCTTTAATTTAAAATTCAGGCTGTCTATATATATTTTACCTGTATAAACAGGCAGATTCTGCTGATTCTGAATTTGCTGGTTAAAATTATCCAGATTAGTACTAAAACTGGATCCTAAATTGAGTTTCCATCCGTTACCCAGGTTTTCCTTCCAACTCAGATTATTATACCAGTTAGTATTGATTAAACCAAAGGCATTTTTTAAACTCATACTGTCAATATTTGGATTTCTCAAACCAAGATGGCCGTAACTGAATGTGGAATAGTATTTAATCATTCCCCCATGCTTTGTTTTAATTCTGAAATTGGCATCTGCAGTATGATATTGGGGCATATCAAAATAATCAGGTGTTTGTTTAACAATATGGAAATAGGCCGCTACATTGGTATACCCATAATCAAATCCAAAAGAAGATTTTTTATCGTTGGCCAAATGCTGTAAACCACCGCCAACAAAGACTGAAGAAAAAGAAGCACTGGCTTCAGAACGCTCCGGTAAATCAATACTTTCCAATATAACAGCAGCTGATAATGCTTCTCCATATAAAGCAGAATAGCCTCCTGTAGAAAATACGGTACCCTTAAATAAAGAAGGAGAAAACCTTCCCCGGGATGCGATATCAGGCACACTTGTATAATATGGATTATTGACCAATGTGCCATCTATAAATTGCTTGGCTTCATAACCTTCCCCCCCACGAACAAACAATCCTTCTTTTTCACCTACCTGTTGTGCACCTGGTAAGGTTTTTATAGTGGCAGTGATATCTGCATTGGCCCCCCCTGTTGTCAATACATCCAATGACGATAAAACAGTAACCGCCCTTTTCCTGTCACCCGCTTCAAATGAACCAGCAGTTACCATTACTGCTTTTAATTCAGATATTTCCTCCTTCAAATTAAAATCCAGTTTCAAAGGCTCTTTTTCAGGTAAGGTAATTTTTAGCTGTACAGATTTATATCCAATATTTCTTACTTCCAGTATAAAATCTCCTTTTTCAAAAGTTTTAAAGGAAAACTTTCCGGTAGAATCAGATATGGTTCCATCATAAGTGTCTTTTAAGGTAATAGTTGCTCCATTTAAAATATGCCCACGCTGGTCTTTAATAATTCCACTAATACGAGTTTGGGCAAATGCATTTTGAGTAATCAGTACACTTAATATTATAATCCAGAGTTTCATGTTTTAGTAATTTCAAAACAAACATAGAGTAGTTTATTTTATAAACCTAATTATTTTGTAAATATTTTTTTTAACTATCTGATTTCCTCCCGTTTATAAAATAGCCAGTACTTAAATTAGAAACTTGAAAGGCAGAGATTTAAGAAGTAAAACATTGAATTTCAATATATTGCCTTTATTTTAATGGAAATCTAATTGCTTGTAAGTATCAAAAAATGAGCATTAAAAGTAACCATATATCACCTATTGAAAAATAAATTCGAAATAATTAGAACTGGAATTGACCAGTAAAAATCCTATTTAACATGGATTAATAATAGAAATCCAAAAAAAAGTCCCGCATTAAGCGGGACTAAAATATTTCGAAAAAAACGATTATTTAAAATGTGGGATAATTCCGTTGGCAAGACTTACCATTTTCTTAATCCCATCATCAGATAAAATACCTTTTTTAAATTCAGCCAACACTTCAGGTAATTTTACTTCCATTTCAGTTAGGAATTGAATTTCAAATTCCTTAACTTTTTTAACTGCAACTTCTCGTAATAAACCCTGTGTTCCTAAATAGATAATCGCAACCTGCTTTTCTACACTCATGGGAGAATATTGCAATTGTTTCAATATTTCCACGTTACGGGAACCCTTATCCAATACCATTTTAGTAGCAGCATCCAGATCACCCCCAAACTTAGAAAATGCTTCCATTTCACGGTATAAAGCCTGATCCAATTTTAAAGTACCAGCCACTTTTTTCATGGATTTGATCTGTGCATTACCACCCACACGGCTTACAGAGATACCTACGTTAATAGCTGGTCTGATACCGGCATTAAACAGGTTTCCTTCCAAAAATATCTGACCGTCTGTAATTGAAATTACATTGGTAGGAATATATGCGGATACGTCACCAGCCTGAGTTTCAATGATAGGTAAAGCTGTTAAAGAACCACCCCCTTTTGCAAGGTGTTTAATGCTTGGTGGCAAATCATTCATGTTCTTAGCTACATCATCATTTCCAATAATTTTAGCAGCTCTTTCCAGTAAACGGCTATGTAAGTAGAATACATCACCAGGATAAGCTTCACGTCCGGGAGGGCGGCGCAACAATAAAGAAACCTCACGGTATGCAACTGCCTGTTTGGAAAGATCATCATAGATAATCAAAGCGGGCCTACCTGAATCACGGAAAAATTCACCGATTGCAGCTCCGGCAAATGGTGCATAGAACTGTAATGGAGCAGGATCAGATGCAGATGCCAGTACAATAGTTGTATAATCCATCGCACCACTGTCTGTCAGTGTTTTCATCACACCGGCAACAGTAGACGCTTTTTGACCAATTGCCACATATATACAATATACAGGTTTGCCTGCATCATAAAACTCTTTCTGATTGATGATGGTATCCACTGCAATCGCAGTTTTACCAGTCTGGCGGTCACCAATAATCAGTTCACGCTGTCCACGACCAATAGGTATCATCGCATCAATGGCTTTAATACCAGTCTGCAATGGTTCTTTTACCGGCTCACGATAAATAACCCCCGGAGCTTTACGCTCTAAAGGCATTTCGTATAATTCACCAGTAATAGGGCCTTTTCCATCAATTGGCTCTCCCAATGTATTAATTACACGGCCAACCAGTCCTTCTCCAACTTTAATAGAAGCAATCTGGCCAGTACGCTTAACCTGTGCACCTTCTTTAATATCACCGCTTCCACCCATCAATACCACACCCACATTATCTTCTTCCAGGTTTAATGCAATCGCACGAACACCGTTTTCAAATTCAACGAGCTCACCGCTACGTACATTATTCAAACCATAAACACGTGCAATACCATCACCCACCTGAAGTACGGTACCCACTTCTTCCAGATCAGCTGCAGCATTAAACTTACTTAACTGCTGCCTCAATATCGCTGAAATTTCATCTGGCTTAATCTCTACCATATTTTGAGAGTTTTATGTTTTTAGAGTTCTGATTATAATTATTACATTGATTTAACATACACATTCTTGGAGAAAGACTTTTTAATGTCTTTTAAATCCCTTAAAATGGTAGTATCCACCTGATTATTATTAAATTCCAATACAAAGCCTCCAATCAGTTCCGGATTTACCTTTGTCTCCAGTTCAATGGTTTCAAAATGATGTGAATCCTTCACTTTTGCCACAATACTTGCTTTCAGTTCTTCACTGATAGGCTGAGCCGTAGTAATCTTAACTTTATGTATCCCTTTAATTTCATTATACTGGTCAACTACTGCATTAGCTATTTCAGGCAATTCCCCTTCACGGCCTTTTGTAACCAGCAAATTGTCAAATAAAGCAGTTAACTCAGATACTTTATCCTGTGTTATGGCTTTTAAAATAGCTCTTTTTTTGTCGGTCTGAACAACCGGACTGCGCAACAAATTCACAAACTCTTTGCTTACATTACAAACAGCCTGCAAATATTTCATATCAGCATATACAATTTCCAACTGACCTCTTTCAATGGCAAGATCAACCAGACTTTTTGCATACCTATTTGCTAAACGTAGATTCGGCATTTTATAAAATTAAAGTCGAATAATATTCAACTAATTGTAATTAATTCAGTTTTACTTCTTCTGCCAATTTTTTAATATACACTTCCTGCTCAGCTTTATTTGCTAATTCTCTTCTCAAAATCTTTTCACTTACTTCAATTACCAAAGCCCCCACCTGATTTTTAACATCAGTTAAAGCAGCATTTTTCTGTTGCTGTATGGCCTGTTGAGCATCAGCAACAATCCTGTCAAATTCTTTTTTGGCTTTTTCCTTGGCTTCAGCAACCATCTTATCTGATTGATCTTTAGCCTCTTTTAATAAAAGAGATCTTTCTTCACGTGCTTTCTGCAGTAATGTTTCATTTTCATTTTTCAACTGAGATACTTCCGCTTTAACCCTGTCAGCAGTAGCCAATGCATCAGCAATACCGGTTTCCCTTTCTTTTAAACTCTGCAGGATGGGTTTCCATGCAAACTTCTTCAAGAGAAAAAATACAATAAGGAATGCGATCAGATTCCAGACAAACAACCCCAAATCAGGTGTTAATAATTGCATATATTAATTATTTTAAACTATATGTTTTCATTTTAAATACTGCATTCTCCGCCCTTTGCTTTGAATGCAGTAATTTTTTTACGTGCAAGAAACTGCTATTTGAACACAGCCAATAAACCAGCAACAGCTCCTAAAAGGGCAACACCCTCAACCAGGGCTGCAGCAAGAATCATGTTTGCACGAATGTCATTTGAAGCTTCCGGCTGGCGTGCGATACCTTCTACAGCACCTTTACCGATCTGACCGATACCAATACCTGCACCTATTGCAGCTAATCCGGCACCGATAGCGCCATAACCAGGTTGGATTTCCAACAAAATGTTCATTAAACTCATGACTTTTGTATTTGATGATTGAATAAAATTTTTATGAATGATGTGCTTCTTCTTCATGATGCTCCGCCTCAAAAGCCTGACCGATAAATACTGCAGTAAGGTTTGTAAAGATGAAAGCCTGTATAAAAGCAACTAAAACTTCAATTAAATAGATAAAGCAGGCCAGCGCCACAAAAAATGGCGATGTCCCCCATCCCAATGCAACATTCATTGCCCCGAATATGAAAATCAGGATAATGAAACTCATAATAATGATATGTCCGGATAGCATATTTGCAAAAAGACGAATAATCAGGGCAAAGGGTTTGGTGAAAATTCCCAGTAACTCAACCGGAGTCATAATTGGCTTTACAAAACCAGGTACCGGAGGCCAGAAAATATGCAGCCAGAAATGTTTGGTGGTATTGAACAAAATCACGAGAAATGAAATAATCCCCAGCATGGCAGTGAAAGCTATATTTCCACTCACATTGGCAGTGCCCGGAATCATACCTACCAGATTATTAATCAAAATAAAAAAGAAGACTGTCAGCAAATAAGGCATGAAATTATCATATTTCTTACCCAGATTAGGTTTTGCCACTTCATCCCTTACAAAAGTGATAACAGGCTCAACTGCATTTTGAAAACCGGTAGGTGCAGAGGTTGTGCCTTTACCCTGTTTGTATTGTTTTGCAATGCCCAGCATCAGCCATACCAATAAAATAAGGGATATAAATAACTGGGTTACATTTCTGGTTAATGAAAAATCATACACTTTCACACTGGTATCGGGCATTCCGTTTGAGTCAACAGCATATATTTTATGCTCTGCATAAAGGGGTGTTTTGCCATCAGCAGCTTTTACATTTTCCAGATTATGTGCTTTCAGAAAATCTGCTTCAATAAAACGGTATCCATTAAAGGTTTCTTCCCCATGCTTAAACTCAGAAAACATGAAAAAAGATACTCCTTTACCGGAAGTATATAATAAAACGGGTAAAGGAATGGAAATAGGATGACCATTAATGGTAAAAAAATGAAACTCATGGGCATCACCTACGTGCTCCAATATGATTTTGGCAGGATCTATGGCCTCTTTCTTTTCTTTGGCTTCCCCGTCTTTGGCAGCTGCTTCCTGTGCAAGCAACCCGTTAGTGAAAACAATGGAAAAAAAGCTGCAAATAGCTACCAGCAATGATTTCGAACTTCTTAGCGCCATACCTGTCTCTGAATTTGGCGCAAAGATAGGGGTGCAAGGGCAGAAAAATGAAAAATCTGAAATGAAAAATTGAAAATCTAAAAACCTCCCTCCCTCCTAAAATACTTTCTTTTTCTCAAACTGCATTTCGTACAGTTTGGCATAATAACCTCCGGCTGCCAGCAATTCGGCATGATTACCAATTTCTTTAACTTCTCCTTTTTCCATGACTATGATCTTACTGGCTTTCCGGATAGTGGATAACCGGTGTGCAATCACAATACTGGTTCTTCCGGCAATCAAAGTGTCGATAGCTCTTTGAATCAGCTGTTCACTTTCAGTATCAATGGAGGATGTGGCTTCGTCCAGAATCAGGACTGCTGGATTATATAATAAAGCTCTGATAAATGAAATTAGTTGCCGCTGCCCCAAACTTAATGTACTTCCCCGCTCCATTACATTATAATCATAATCGCCCGGTAACTGCATAATAAAATCGTGCATTCCAATCATTTTGGCTGCTTCCGTTACCTGCTCTTTTGAAATTGCAGGGTTCCTCAGGGTGATATTATCCATCACTGAACCAGAAAACAGAAATACATCCTGCAACACAATCCCGATATTCTTTCTTAAAAGGTCCAGTTTATAGTCTTCTATATTAATATCATCTATTTTAAGCACTCCCCGTTTTACATGGTATAACCGGTTCAACAGGCTGATGATTGAGGTTTTACCACTACCGGTTTGTCCAACCAGGGCTACCGTTTCTCCGGGTTTAATGGCAAAATCAATGTCTTTCAATACATATTGTTCTTCATTGTAGGCAAACCATACATGGTCAAATTCAATAGCTCCTCTGATTTTCTGGACAGCCCGGGTACCTGTATCAGTCATAATATCATCATTATCCATTACTTTAAATACCCTTTCTGCAGCAATCATACCCATCTGCAGCACATTAAATTTATCAGCTATTACCCGTAAAGGCCTGAAAATTTGATTGATATACATAATAAAAGCAATGATCTTACCCGAAAAATTAATATGGATATTAAAATGAGATAAAGCTTCATTGGCTACCCACCATACAATTAAACTGGTACTTAATGCCTGAACAATCTCCACGATCGGAAAAAATACACTATATGCAAAAATGGCCTTAATATTGGCATTCCGGTGGTCCTTGTTAATCTTACGAAATTTATTATATTCTCTCTCTTCAGCAGCAAATGCCTGTACTATAGCCATTCCGGTAATATGCTCCTGCACAAAAGCATTCAGGTTGGCTACCGCATTCCTTACTTTAATAAAACTTTTATTCACAGTTTCCTTAAAATAATAGGTAGCAATAATTAAAATAGGAAACGGTATCAGTGCAATAAGGGTTAGTTGCCAATCAATGGCAAACATGATGATCAGTGTATTGATAATGGTCAGTAAATCAGCCATAATCGGAATAAACCCATCACTGAAAATATCGTTGATACTTTCTATATCATTGATAGTCCGGGTAGTCAATGTTCCAATCGGTGTTTTGTCAAATTGGGTCAGATTCAGGCTCAGAACTTTTTTATATACATTAATCCGTAAATCTTTTACCACACTCTGGCCCAATCGGGCTGTCAGAAAAGTAAAAGAAAACAGCATAATCGTTTCAAGTATAAGGAAGATAATCTGCCAGATAGAAACCCCAATAATAAACTGTACCACATTGGAAGTGTCAAAATTCCAGAGCAGGTGTTTCAGCCATCCTGGAATTAAAATATTCTTTCCAGATGCTTTATCTACAGTTACCTGAATCAGATAAGGACGCAACGGGGAAACGATGGAACGCGCAATCGCCAGAAAAACACTGATATAAAAAATATTTTTATACGGTTTTACATAGGCAAATACCCGCCGTAATAATGAAAAATCAAAAACTTTCTTTTTTACTGGTTCACTCATGTTATTGGGCAAATGTAACATCTTTAACAAGTTTTAGTTTTGGAAAAAAGAAATTTTATATAAATGCAGCATCCATTTGTAAACCTTAGTCATTTCATGTACAAAAGCATTACATTTCATATATTCGTTTTCATATGATGTCTGAGCAGCCAACTTACATGGATTCAGCCTTGCAGCCTTACACACTGAACCTGGAACAGGAGAAAAAAGAGATAGTACGGCAATACAGGGCACTTTTAAGAAGCCTTCGACCTAAATTAAAAAGGGGGGATAAGGAACTGATACGCCATGCATTTGAAATGGCTGCAGATGCTCATAAAACCATGCGCCGTAAAAGTGGGGAACCTTATATTTTACACCCCATTGCTGTTGCTCAGATTTGTATCGAAGAAATCGGGTTGGGTGTACGTAGTACCATTTGCGCCTTATTACATGATACCGTTGAAGATACCGATATTACCCTGGAAGATATTGAAAGGGAATTTGGTTCTGAAATTTCTAAGATTGTTGACGGGCTTACCAAAATTGCCAATGTTATTGATGCCAATACTTCCCAGCAGGCGGAGAATTTTAAGAAAATCCTGTTAACGCTTACAGATGACCCAAGGGTGATCCTGATTAAACTGGCCGACCGGCTGCATAATATGCGTACGCTGGATAGCATGAAGCGGGAAAAACAATTAAAAATTGCTTCTGAAACCATCTGGGTTTATGCACCATTGGCTCACAGAATGGGTCTGTATACCATTAAAACAGAGCTGGAAGACCTGGCCATGAAATACCTGGAGCCGGATGCTTACAGGGAAATTGCCCAAAAGCTGGCCGAAACTAAAAGGGAAAGATCCAGGTATATCAATGAATTTATTAAACCGCTGAAAGAAAAATTAATTGCCGGTGGTTTTGATTTCGAAATCTATGGCAGGCCAAAAAGTATTCATTCTATTTGGAATAAAATCAAAAAGAAATCCGTTTCTTTTGAAGAAGTGTATGACCTTTTTGCCATCCGTATCATTTTAAATTCTCCTCCAGAAAAAGAAAAAGAAGATTGCTGGAAAGTATATTCTTTAATTACAGATGAATACAACCCTTCACCGGAACGGTTGCGCGACTGGCTTAGCAATCCTAAAAGTAATGGCTATGAAGCCTTGCATACCACCGTAATGGGGCCTCAGGGTAAATGGGTGGAAATTCAGATCCGCACTTTACGCATGAATGAAATTGCCGAAAAAGGTTTGGCTGCTCATTTTAAATATAAGGAAGGGGGACCAAATAATAATGATGAGGACCGCTTTGATAAATGGTTTGGTCAGATACGTGAAGTATTAGCCACAGAAGATTCGGATACGGTCAATTTTTTACAGGATTTCAAAACCTCTTTTCTCGCAGAGGAAATTTATGTCTATACCCCTAAAGGAGAAGTAAAAATGCTGCCCCAGGGTAGTACCGCACTGGATTTTGCATTTGCTATTCACTCAGCTATCGGCACTAAATGTATCGGTGCAAAGGTGCACCATAAACTGGTTCCCATCAGCCATAAATTAAGAAGTGGCGACCAGATTGAAATTATTACCAGCAATAAACAGCGGCCCTCGGAAGACTGGCTGAATATTGTAGTAACTGCCAAGGCAAAAAATAAGATCAAAGATGCCCTTAGGGAGGAGAAAAGAAAAGTGGCAGACGATGGTAAATATATATTACAGCGCAAAATGGAGGGTATCGGGGCTGCTTTTACACCCGGCAATATTGATGAACTGGTGCACTTTTATAAATTACCCTCTCAGTTAGATCTGTTGTATAAAATTGCTACCAAGGGGATTGATCTTAGAGAACTGAAAGATTTTCATGTATTGGGAGACAGGCTGGAAGCTCCTAAACCCAAACCTGTAATTGCCGAAATTCAAATTGATCACGGCCACCATAAACAGTTCAATAAAAAAGACAATGAACTGATTATCTTCGGAGAAAGCAGTGATAAAATTCAATATACACTGGCTAAATGCTGTAACCCTATTCCGGGAGATAATGTATTTGGTTTTGTGAGCACCGGCAAGGGCTTAATTATACACCGGGTTAATTGTCCCAATGCTGCCCAGTTAATGGCTAATTATGGCCACAGAATTGTTAAAACCAAATGGGCAAAAAATAAGGAGATTTCCTTTCTGACCGGGTTAAGGATTATCGGACTGGATGATGTGGGTGTTATTCATAAGATCACCAATATTATCAGCGGGGAAATGAAAATAAATATAGCTGCATTAACAATTGAATCTGGCGAAGGTATTTTCCGCGGTAATGTAAAAGTTTTTGTGCATGATAAAGAAGAGCTGGAAGAACTGGTGAATAATTTAAAATCATTGAAAGGAATTCAGACTGTAGACAGGTACGATACAGAAAATGTAGAGTAAATACTGCTATTCTTTTCCACAATCTGCAATTCAAATAAGAACATTAATCCTTTACTTTCAAATATAGTTCACTTACATTTGCGGCGATAACAAAAACATCATTATGGTTGACGTAATTTTAGGCCTGCAATGGGGAGATGAAGGCAAAGGAAAGATCGTGGATTACTTTGCTCCAAACTATGATATCATTGCACGCTTTCAGGGTGGCCCCAATGCCGGTCACACTTTATATGTGGAAGGACAGAAAATGGTCCTGCATCAGATTCCTTCAGGTATTTTTCATCAGGATAAAATCAATATTATCGGTGGCGGTGTGGTATTAGATCCTGTAACGCTTAAAAAAGAATGTGATAAAGTAGCAGCGTTCGGAATTGATGTAAAAAAGAACCTCTTTATTTCTGAAAGAACAAATATTATTGTTCCAACGCACAGGGCATTAGACAAAGCCAGCGAATTATCTAAAGGTGAAAGTAAAATTGGCTCTACCTTAAAAGGTATCGGGCCAGCCTATATGGATAAAACCGGCCGTAATGCCATCCGCGCTGGAGATTTATTGGATAAGAGTTTTACTACAAACTATATCAAACTTCGTCTGAAACACCAGAAATTATTGGATAATTTCCATTTTATAGAAGATATCAGTGCCTGGGAAGAAGAATTTTTCGAAGCTTTAGAGTTTTTAAAAACACTAAACATTGTTAACGGGGAATACTTTATTAACAATAAAATTTCTGAAGGAAAAACTGTACTGGCAGAAGGTGCACAGGGTTCTATGCTGGATATAGATTTTGGTACTTTCCCCTTTGTTACTTCTTCCAACACCATCTCTGCCGGTGTTTGTACTGGCCTGGGCGTTTCCCCTAAACAGATTAATGAAGTATTGGGTGTAACCAAAGCGTATTGTACAAGAGTGGGCAGCGGGCCATTCCCGACCGAATTAAATGATGCTACCGGTGAAGAATTAAGAAAAGTAGGCAGCGAATTTGGTGCTACTACCGGAAGGCCAAGGCGTTGCGGATGGATTGACCTGGTTGCCTTAAAATTCACTTGTATGATTAATGGGGTAACTCAGGTGGTGATGACAAAAGCTGATGTACTGGATGCATTTGAAGATTTACAGGTATGTAATGCTTATGGCATCAATGGAGTTGAAACCACAGAAGTACCTTTCCAGATCAGCAAAATACAGATTGATCCAGTTTTAAAACACTTTAAAGGCTGGCATACTGATACAACTAAGGTGAAGGATGCAGCGGCATTACCAGATCAGATGTCAAAGTATATTGATTACATCAATAATTTTATAGGAGCACCTGTAAAATATGTGTCAAATGGCCCTGAAAGAGAACAAATTGTGAGATTGTAAAAAATAAAATAAAAAAACACGCAAAAATTCTTGGAAGGTATTATTTTGCGTTTAAATTTTACGTACTAAAACTTATTAGAAAATGGCAGCGAAATCTGATAAGAGCAAAAAGCCAGCGTCTCAGATTAATGATGACGAACCAGTAAAGAAAACTTCTTCAAAAAGTAAAAAACAAACTGAAGAAGATGATGATGATTTTGATGATGATGAAGATGTAAAACCTGTAAAAAAGGGAAGTGCAAAATCTGCAAAAAAATCAACGGATGATGATGACGACGATGATGATGTAGAAGAAGTTGATGAATGGGAAAAAGGCGAAGAAGAGGATGACTGGGATCCTGACTTCGATGAATTTGATATTCCCAAATCCAAGGGTAAAAAAGCTACTGGTGCCGGTGGTGCTAAAAAAGCCACAGAAGAAGACGACTTTAAATTAGACGAAGACTTTAAAGAATTCGATCTGTTTAATGATAAAGATGATTTCAGTGATGATGAAGATGATGACTTTTAATGTCCTGTTGCTATTGTGATCAAAAAGCACGCTTCTTTTCAAATTACCAATTTCGGTTTAATAAAATTGCAGATGTTGAGCTGGGCTAACCGGTTCAACATCTGTACTTTTCTGGACAACCATCACTACCAATCCACCTATAACAGTTTTGAATGTTTACTGGCCGCTGGTGCTCGTAATATTTTTAATCAGCCTCAGCCTTCCTTACAGGATCTGAAACAGTTTATTCAACAATCGAAGGACTGGATTTTTGGTCATGTGAACTATGATTTTAAACATCCCCCTAACCAACCCAACACCTTCCATCCGGATGGCGTTAAATTTCCTGATATTTTTTTCTATCAGCCCGAAATTATTATTAGAGTTGTTGCTAATCAACTCCATATTGAGTCCTGTTCAATAGATCCGGAAAAAATATGGGAGGATATACTGGCTGAAAAGATAGCTTCTTCCATTCCTGTTGCTGTTCAGATGCAACCTGTTTTTTCCAAAAAGGATTATATCAGCACCATTCAGCAGTTACAACAGCATATCTTCCGTGGCGATTGTTATGAAATTAATTTTTGTCAGGAATTCTATGCTGCAAATACTACTATTGATCCTGTTCATTTATACCGCTCATTGTCTGCATTAAGCCCTGTACCCTTTGGTTGCTTTTATAAACTGGATGATAAATACCTGCTTTGTGCAAGTCCGGAACGATATGTCAGAAAGCAAGGTAATAAACTGATTGCACAACCCATTAAAGGAACACTCACAAGAAACTTAGCAAGCAAGCAGGCAGATGAGCAACTTAAAGCAGCCTTATTATCAGATGTAAAAGAAAGAGCTGAAAATGTGATGATCGTAGACCTTGTCAGAAATGACTTCAGTAAAATATGCACAGAAGGTTCTGTAAAAGTGGAGGAATTGTTTGGCATATATAGTTTTCCCCAGGTTCACCAGATGATTTCTACGATCAGTGGGGTAGTCCCTGCAGCGTTGGATTTTTCTGATGTACTGGAAGCCAGTTTCCCAATGGGTTCTATGACAGGTGCACCCAAAAAGAGGGTGATGCAACTGATTGATCAGTATGAGCAATCAAAACGAGGCATATTTTCCGGAACAGTTGGGTATATTTCCCCGGAAAAAGACTTCGATTTTAATGTGGTTATACGAAGCCTGATGTATAATCAAACAGATCAATATCTTTCTTACCAGGTAGGCAGTGCCATTACTGCAAAAAGTGATCCCGAAAAAGAATATGAAGAATGCCTTTTAAAGGCCAATGCTATCAGGCAGGTTCTGGAATAACAGGTTTATCTGGAATTAGTTCTGGCCGTTCCATCCAGTAATGCATTGATCGATTGCATTAACAGTTCATTTTTCCTGGCGGCAAATACAGGAATTTTTTCTTTAGCAATACGCAGGCTGTATTTTTTCCCTTCTGCTAAATCTTTGTCAAAACCCGGATTCCAACGGTTAAACTCTGCAATATTCATCACCAAGCCATTACACACAATAATTGAATTGTACCTGCCTGAGATTTCTATGGTACTGGTACTATCCAATTCATCAGCACTCAGGCTTTTAATTTCTTCCGGCTTACTGGCCAAAAACTGTTTAACTTCCGCCGCAGTCATGGTAGTAATACCACCTCCCCCTTCAAAAAGATAATGGGTGGCAATATATTTTTTAACGTGATTACGTGTTTCTTCCCTCAGTAAATACTGCAGCTTCCAGAAATCCCTGCTCCCACTAATTGAAATAGCCTGGTGCACTCTTCCAGCCCCACCGTTATAAGCTGCAACCACCAATAGCCAGTCACCCAGATCTGCATATAATTCCTTCAGCAATTGCGCAGCCACCCGGGTGCTTTTACTGTAATCCATCCGGTCATCCGCATATCCGCCTGTTCGTAAACCAAAACGATGCGCTTCATAATCCATCAGCTGCCAGGGCCCAACTGCTCCTGCCCAGGAAACCAGGTTAGATTGGAGATGGCTTTCTATCACACTTAAATATTTTAATTCTTTGGGTACGCCGTATTGCGGAAGAATTTCATCATAAAGGTCAAAATAAGGCTTGCCCCATACTTTCATACGGTCCAGTTCCTTTCCCTGCTTACGCACATAATCCTGTGTAAAGGCCAGTGCCTGCGGATTTAAAACCGTGTTAAACTTTCTGCCACTGATGATATTCCTTTCAGCAATTAGATTTTTAAAGCCGGAATTGGCTGAACTGCTGTCAATTTTCTGTGCAGAAGCAGACAACAATGTTAGTTGTAATACAACAAACCATAGGAATGATTGCCTGTAAATTGCGATATAATCTAATAAGACATACATGTTCTGAATCTCCTGTAGCAGGCAGTTTGACTGAAATTAGCAACAGAAATTATTTTTTCAATTGCATCATTCTTTCTGAAATGGAGAGCAAAGATACTTCCTTATGCTGAGATGTTAATACCTGTAACCCAAACGGCATCCCATTGCTATGGGTAAATAAAGGAATGGAAATAGCCGGAATACCTACCAGATTTGCAAAAACTGTATAAATATCAGCCAGAAACATTTCAATAGGGTCGTCATTCTTTTCCCCTATTTTAAAGGCTGGAGTGGGTACAGTAGGCATTATAATAGCATCATATTGATCAAATATAGTCCTGGTCTTTTCACTTAATAATTGCCTTACCTGCTGCGCTTTTGTAAAATAAGCATCATAATAACCGGAACTCAGCACAAAAGCGCCCAATATAATCCTGCGCTGTACTTCTTTGCCAAACCCCTCGCTCCTGCTCTTTTTATAGAGTTCATTCAAATCGTCTCCTTCGGCAAGATTAGCCCGATGACCATACTTAACCCCATCAAAACGGGACAGGTTGGAAGAAGCTTCTGCTGTGGTTAAAACATAATAAACAGGAACAATATAGTCCAGTAATTCAAAATCAATGGCTTCAACCTGATGGCCGTCTGCCTGTAATGTTTGGATGTAAGTGCGGATATTGCCGGCAATCTCCGGATCCAGTGCCGGATTGTCCAGCGCTTCTTTAATATATGCAATCCTGTATTTTTTATAGTTTTCTATTTCTGAGGAATAAGCGGGTACCGGATGCTGACTGGCAGTACTGTCAAATGCATCATCTCCGGCAATTACTTCCAGTACTAAAGCGGCATCTTCCACTGTTTTGGAAAAGATCCCAATCTGGTCAAAGGAAGAAGCATATGCAATTAATCCATAGCGGGAAACCCTGCCATACGTAGGTTTCAAACCCACAATACCACAAAAATCAGCCGGTTGCCTTACAGATCCACCTGTATCACTGCCTAAAGCAATCATACTCATACCAGCCTGTACTGCAACAGCAGAACCTCCGGAAGATCCTCCGGGAACCCTGGTCTCATCTATTGCATTTTTAACGGGCCCAAAAGCAGAATTCTCATTGCTGCTGCCCATGGCAAATTCATCACAATTATTCCTGCCAATGATAATGGCACCTGCTTCCAGCAATTTTTCAACTGCGGTAGCATTATAGACTGCTGTATAATTTTCCAGTATTTTAGAAGAGGCCGAAGTGATATGGCCTTTATAAGAAATAACATCTTTCAGGGCAACCACTACCCCATGTAATTTACCTGATGGCTTTCCTGCCTTTCTTTCTTCATCCAGAAAACTGGCTCTTTCCCTCGCTTCATCTGTAAAAACTTCTAAAAAAGAATTCAGACGTTTATTTTTTTCAATTTCAGACAGGTAATAGTCAACTGCAATTTTACAACCATCTTCATGAGTAACTAAAAAGGAATGGTAATTTTTTATCGTAGTAAATGAAAACAAGGAATATATCTTTAAAATGTAATTAAAATCAACTCCACTCTTCTATCTCCTGCTGTTTTTGTTTTTTCTCCACTTTCACACAAAGCAAAATACTGATCTCATATAAAATTACCAGCGGTATGGTACAAATAATCTGACTCAGCATATCCGGAGGGGTGATGATACCCGCCAGGATTAGCATAATCAGTATCGCATATCGCCTTACAGAACGGAGGTAAGAAGCACTTACCACGCCTATTTTAGCCAGGAAGAACATAACCAATGGCAACTGAAAAGCCAGTCCTGCCCCCAAAATCAATGGCACAATGGTATTAAAATAACTGGCAATCGTCCACCTGTTTTCAATATTATCATCAATAGAAAAGTTCGCAAAAAAGTTAATGGTATAAGGGGCAATTACAAAATAACCAAATAGGGTACCCATAAAAAACAAAACAGATACCCAGAAAATAACACCGCGGGTATTCTGTAATTCTTTAGAAGTCAGTGCCGGCTTAATAAATCGCCAGAATTGCCAGAATACATAGGGAAATGCCAGAATAAATCCACCAATCAGGATAATATTAAAGAACACCCCAAACTGACCGGCAACAGTATTGCTCTGCATATTCACAGCAATCTTTTCCATACAAAGTTTAGAGCCTAGTCCCAGGTACTGACTTACATGGCATAAAAAGGTATAAGTAGGAAAATCCGAATGGGTAGGCCCCATCAGGATACTTTTGATAATAAATTTATTGAAGGACCACATTACAATGGCACCTACAGAGATAGCAACGGCCGACCTGAAAAGATGACTTCTTAATTCATCCAGATGCTGAATGAAAGACATCTCCTTATTTGTACGGTCACCGGCGGCCTTGAAAAATTTCATTAGAATTTAAATGCAAAAAAATTGCTTGATTGTTGCAACTAAAATATAAAAAATTGAGTTACGGCAATTTAATCTTTATATAAAATTATATAAAGGGTATGCATTAACTATTCAGAAGAACCGGAAGAAGTCTGATTTGTTTTGGTAGTATTGGAATTAGTAGACTTAGGAGATTCATTGATATGATCTTCAATTTCCCTCTTTACATTGTCTTTTGCATCATTAAATTCCCTGATACCCTTACCAAGTCCACGCATCAGCTCAGGAATTTTTTTGCCACCGAACATCAGTAACATAAACAATGCAATCAAGATAATGTGCGGTCCGCTGAATAAGTCTCCCATAACTTGAATTTTTTAATCGATTAAAGATAAAACAAAAATCACAGAAAAAAATTAAATACCCTTTTTTGCTGAATCTTAACAGACCCAACTAAATTTTGCGTTTTTCTTTGATACGGGCACTCTTTCCGCTTCTTTCACGTAAATAGAACAGTTTGGAACGACGCACTTTACCTGCTTTATTTACTAAAATTGATTCAATATTCGGAGAGAAATAGGGGAACAAACGTTCAACACCTATTCCGTCTGATATTTTACGAACAGTAAAAGAAGCCGTAGTTCCTGTTCCCTGGAGTTTTACAACATCTCCGCGGAAACCCTGAATACGTTCTTTTCCACCTTCAACAATTTTATAATTTACAGTGATATTATCACCTGCTTTAAACTTAGGGTGAGTTTTCTTAACTGTTAACTGATCCTGTACAAATTTCACTGCTTCGCTCATAACTTTAATTTTTGCGGACGGCAAAGGTAAGGGAAATAATTAAATTCCAAACTCCAAAATTTAAATTATTTACCTGGCCATATTTACCGCTCTTTTTTCTCGTATTACGGTTACTTTAATCTGCCCCGGATACGTCATCTCTGTCTGTATTTTCTGGGCTATTTCAAAACTTAAACGGTCGCTGTCAGAATCGGTTACTTTATCTGCTTCCACAATCACACGCAATTCCCTTCCTGCCTGGATAGCGTAGGCTTTTTCCACACCAGGGTAATTCAGGGCCAGGTTTTCCAGGTCCTTGATACGCTGCAGGTACTGCTGCATTATTTCCCTTCTGGCACCCGGCCTTGCACCGCTGATAGCATCACAAGCCTGCACAATCGGAGAAATCACATACTGCATTTCCATTTCATCATGGTGGGCGCCAATGGCATTCACCACTGCGGGGTTCTCGCCATATTTTTCGGCTAATTTAGCTCCCAGTAATGCATGGCTTAATTCTGTTTCCTCATCCGGAACTTTTCCAATATCATGTAAAAGACCCGCACGTTTGGCCAATTTAGCATTTAATCCCAGCTCACTGGCCATGATCCCGCAAAGATTGGCAACTTCCCTGCTATGCATCAGTAAATTCTGACCATAAGAGGAACGGAAACGCATCTTTCCGATGATCCTTACCAGTTCCTTATGTAATCCATGTATACCTAATTCAATCACAGTTCTTTCCCCAATTTCCATTACCTGTTCTTCCAGCTGCTTTCTAGTTTTCTCTACCACTTCTTCAATACGTGCCGGATGAATACGGCCATCCGCTACCAGCCTTTGCAAACTCAAACGGGCAATTTCCCTTCTTAATGGGTCAAAAGAAGATAAAATAATGGCTTCAGGTGTATCATCCACAATCAGGTCAACACCTGTTGCTGCTTCAATGGCGCGGATATTTCTACCCTCACGGCCAATAATCTGACCTTTAATCTCATCTGTTTCCAGGTTAAATACGGTTACCGTATTTTCAATGGTCTGCTCTGCAGCAGTACGCTGAATTGACTGAATTACCAGCTTCCGGGCTTCTTTATTAGCTTTCAGTTTGGCATCCTCAATTATTTCCTGCTGAATAGATAAAGCCTGTGTCTGTGCTTCATTTTTCAAACTTTCTATCAATTGGGCTTTTGCTTCCTCTGCAGTTAAATTGGATATTTTTTCCAGGCGACGGATATGTTCTTCCTGATGTTTTTCCAGTTCAGTCCTTTTATGGTTCACCACTTCTATCTGACGGTTCAGATTTTCTTTGATCACTTCATTTTCCTTTAACTGCTTTTCCAAAGCCCCTTCTTTCTGATTAATACTTACTTCCTTCTGCTTAATCCTGCCTTCTGCTTCAGTAATCCTGCGGTTTCTTTCCCCAACTTCCCGGTCATGTTCCGATTTCAGCTGTACAAATTTTTCCTTGGCTTCCAGCTGCTTTTCTTTTTTTACAGTTTCTGCCCTTAATTCAGCTTCTTTTAAAATGGTCTGAGCCTGCTTTTCAGCTTCTTCAACCTGTCTTTTAGTGTCTTTAGCAAATATAAATTTACCCGCTATAACACCGGCAATTAGTGATACTACACCAATTATAATGAATGTAACCGATTGGTCCATGTTAGTCTTCTGTTTATTTAATTTTCACAATCTTATCCTGCTACATTTATAAAAATATAAAATAAATGAGCTGTAATGTGCGAAGATAACTAAATAATATAACCCAATGGGGGGTAAAAACTGAATAATTATTGGTTAAATGTTAAAACATTTAAGAAATACTGACCAAAGCTTTTTGCAGTATTTGTTCCAGAGAGGAGAGTTTTTTTGAAAATTCTTCGTGGGTAATTACGTCTGCAGTAGATTTTGTTTGTTCCGTTGCAAACCACAACAAGACCATTGATACATAATCCTGCATATCCTTACCGGCAAAATTGTTCTTAAATTCTGTCACTTTATCATTGATCATTTTAACGGTTTTGCGCAGGATTTCCTCATCCTCCGGCTCTACCTTCAGACGATAGGTTCTGTCTGCAATCACCACGTTTACCGGTATTAATTGTCCCATATTATTCTGCATTCAATAACAAAATACATTTTTCTATCTCTTTCAGGTATACGTCAATCCTTTTTTCCAGGGCTATTTTTTCTTCTTTGCTCCAGGTTCCAGCTCCTAACTGGTTCACTTCCGCTTTCTGCCGCAGCATTTCCAGCTGCCTGTTCTGTAATTCATGCACCTGCTGTATCTGCTCCAGTTCCTTTTTAAGTTTTTGGTTTTCTTTCTGTACCAACTGGTATTCTTTCAGCAACTGCTGTAACTGCTGCTGAATATTTTTAAGCTGAATATCTATTTGCTCCGTCATATGCAGGAATTATTTTCTGATTTCCGCACCCAGTTCCTTTTCCAACCCATCTATTAATTTTTGAACCATATTATCAATTTCCTTATCTGTTAAAGTCTTTTCTTCATCCAGAAAAACGAAATTAACTGCCAGCGATTTCCGGCCTGCTCCCAGTTTTTCACTCTCAAACACATCAAAAAGCCTTACCTGCTGCAATTTGGGTAGTTTTATTTTTTTCACCACCTGTTCTACTTTGTCATAGCTGGTATCACTACTCACTACCATTGCCAAATCGCGCTGTACGGCCGGGTATTTGGGTACTTCCTTATACACTATTTTCTGTTTTTCCAGTTCTTTCAGAATGGTACCGTAATTAAAATCAATAAAATAGACCGGCTGTTTAATATCAAACTGCTGTAATTTCTTTTTACCAACTTCTGTTACCGTGCCCAGTATTTTTTTGTTCCGCATTAATTGTAATGCGACTCCGGCTGTTTCGCCTTTCTCAAAATACAGTTCCCGGATCCCGCATAAATGCAATACCCCAGCCGCAATTCCTTTGGCACGGTAAAAATCCGCAGCCACCCCTTTCTCCTTCCAGGAATCTTCATGGTTATTGCCAGTCAGGTATACACTCAGATGTTCCTCTTCCTTATATTTCCCCGGCTCAGACGAGAAATAGGTTTTCCCGAATTCAAAGAACTGTAAATGATTATTCTTCCGGTTAATATTATAGGCAATGGTTTCCAAACCGGTTTCCAGCATGGAGGGGCGCAATACATCCAGGTCTGCACTCAGGTTATTCAGCATTTTTACCGTGGTTTTCAATACCTCCTCTTCAAAATATTTGCTATTGGTAATAGAATTGGTAAAAATCTCATTAAAGCCCTGCGCTGCCATGTAATTGGCAATTTTTTCTTTATTCTTTTCTTTTAGCCCGCTTTGATCTGTAGCCGGAGAAATGGTAATACTGGAGGGAATATCTATATTGTCCAGTCCGTCAATTCTCACAATTTCTTCCACAATATCTGCTGCCAGGGTAATATCTGGTTTGGAATAAGGCACAGCCAGTATCAATTCATCCAGCCCTTCCCGGATTATTTCAAAACCCAGACTGGTAACAATCCGTTTTACCGCATCTGCATGGTAATTTTTTCCGCTTAATTTTTTGAGGTAATGGTTCCGGATACTCACTGTCACTTTTTCTTTGGGTGCCGGATAAATATCAATCACGTCTGAAGAAATGGTTCCACCAGCAACTTCTTTAATCAGCAAAGCAGCTCTTTTCAGTACATTTACGGTATTGGAGATATCCACTCCTTTTTCAAAACGGGTGGCGGCATCTGTTCTTAATCCATGTAATACTGAAGTTTTCCGGATAGAAACAGATTGAAAGCAGGCACTTTCCAGAAAAATATGGGTGGTACTTTCCTTCACTCCGCTTTGCATCCCTCCAAAAACCCCACCGATACACATCGGTGCTTCATTGCCATCACAAATCATCAAATCACCGGCACTCAGCTTTCTCTCTTTTTCATCCAGAGTGGTAAATAAAGTACCTTCTGGCAGATTTTTTACAATCACCTGGTTCCCCGCAATCTCTTTTGCATCAAATGCGTGCAGGGGTTGCCCGGTTTCATGCAAAATAAAATTGGTAACATCTACTATATTATTAATGGAGCGCAAACCAATCACGGCCAGCTTATCTTTCAGCCATTTTGGTGACTCTCCTACAGTTACATCACTGATGGTTAGTCCGGAATAACGGGGACAAGCCACTGCATTTTCTACTGTTACCCGTATAGGAAAATCTGTATTGTCGGCCTTAAACCCATTGGCAAAAATGGTCTTAGGCCTTGTTTCCTGTTTATTGTGGTGGGTTAAATAGGCACAAACATCCCGGGCTACTCCATAATGGCTCATGGCATCCATCCTGTTAGGAGTTAACCCTATTTCATATACCCAATCACTGTATGGCTTAAAATATTGTGCAGCAGGGGTACCTGCATTTAATGCTTCCGGTAAAATAATAATCCCTGCGTGACTGCTTCCTATCCCTATTTCATCTTCTGCACAGATCATCCCATAACTTTCCACGCCTCGTATTTTGGCTAATTTCATAGTTACCGGCTCATTTCCTACAGGATAAATTGTAGTCCCCACAGGGGCAACCACCACTTTCTGTCCGGCAGCCACATTTGGAGCACCACATACAATCTGTAAGGGTTCTCCACTGCCAATATTTACTTTTGTAAGTTTTAATTTATCCGCATTGGGGTGAGGCGCACATTCCAGTACTTCACCTGTTATCAGGCCGTTTAACCCCCCTTTAATTCCTTCATATTTTTCCAGGCTTTCCACTTCCAGACCTATAGAAGTAAGGATCTGAGATAATTTTTCAGGATCAATACTTTGCGGAAGATATTCACTTAACCAATTATAACTGATCGTCATATACTATTCTTAATGAGATGCAAATATAGTTGATACCAGACAGTTCAAACCATATTCAGATAATGTTAAATAAGTACTTATTTCTTTTTCTTTCCTGCTTTTACCAGGAGGTAAGAATCATCAATAAATTTTTTAAGCAGGTTACCGGGTATCATTCCATTTACAATAATGGTGTTCCAGTGTTTTTTATTCATATGGTATCCGGGCAATACATTTTCAGGGTATTGCTCCCGCCATTCTATGGCTTCATCAGCATCACACTTTACATTAAACTGCAAGGGATGGCTGTCTAAAGACAGCAACAGGAATACTTTACCTGATACTTTGAATACCAATGTATCCGGGCCAAATGGCAATGTTTCCTCCACATCCTCTTTGGCAATTACATATTCCCTTAATTGTTCTATATCCATAACTGTTCTATCAAGGTATTATTAAAAAAAGCGGCTGCCTCCATGTAAGGGAACAGCCGCTTTAAGTATATTTTCCGTAAAATATTATAAATATTTCAGGATCTCTTCTTTTAATTCGCCCTTATAAATAGGTATACCCATCATTTTCTGGTATCCTTTTACATCTATCAGATATTCATCCCTGATAATTTTAATCAGCTGTCCGTTATTAATTTCAGGAATCAGAATATGCTCAAAATTCTTCAGTATTTCTCCCAGATTTTTAGGAAAGGGGCGCAGGTAGCGGATATGTGCATGGCTAACTGCATAACCTTCAGACTGTAATTCCAGTACTGCACTTTTAATGGCACCAAAAGTACTTCCCCAGCCCAATACCAGTACTTTTCCCTTTTCAGGGCCACTGTCCAGAGTCTGTAAAGGAATATAATCTGCAATCTTATCCACTTTAGCCTGGCGGATCTTAATCATGTGCTGGTGGTTATCCGTATCATAACTTACCGCACCAGTTAAATCCTGTTTTTCCAGTCCACCAATCCGGTGTTCCAGTCCCGGTGTACCCGGAATAGCCCAGGGACGTACTAATTTTTCATTCCTTTTATATGGCATGTATTTTTCTTCCCCTTCATCCAGCTCGGTTTTGAATTTCACTTCAATAGGCTGTAAATCCTTGGATTGAGGGAATTTCCAGGGCTCTGCCCCATTGGCAATATATCCATCACTTAATAAAATAACAGGAGTCATATGCTGTAAAGCAATACGGCAGGCTTCATAAGCAACCTCAAAACAATCACTCGGACTATGTGATGCAATTACAGGAATCGGGCATTCGCCATTCCTTCCGTAATAAGCCTGCATTAAATCACTTTGTTCTGTTTTGGTAGGTAAACCGGTTGAAGGACCGCCTCTTTGTACATTAATAATTACCAAAGGAATTTCCAAAATCATAGCCAATCCCATGGCTTCAGTCTTCAATGCCATACCCGGACCAGAGGTGGTAGTAATACCCAATAATCCACCATAGCTGGCACCAATCGCAGAGGTAATCCCTGCAATTTCATCTTCTGCCTGGAAGGTTTTTACACCAAATGCCTTGTATTTACTTAAATCCTGTAAAATATCTGTTGCCGGTGTAATCGGGTAAGATCCCAGGAATATTTTCAGTCCGCTTTTCTCAGAAGCTGCAATCAGCCCCATGGCTAAGGCCTGGTTACCCATAATGCTGCGGTATAAGCCGGAAGGCAGTTTTGCTTTTTCCACTTTATAACGGGTGGTAAAAGTTTCCAGTGTATCCCCAAAATTGTAACCCGCCTGTAATACTTTAATATTACTCTGCAGAATCACTTCTTTTTTGCCAAATTTATCTTTGAGGAATTCAATGGTACTGTCCAGATTTCTGTTATACATCCAATAAATAAACCCAAGGACGAACATATTTTTTGCCCGGTCCCTTTCTTTTACCCCTAAAGTGGTAAATTCTTTCAGAGATTCCCTGGTAAGTTTGGTTACATCAATTTTAATTACTTCATATGCTTCCAGGCTATCATCTTCCAATGGGTTAGTCCCATCCACATAACCAGCCAAACGAAGATTCTTGGTATCGAAACCATCAATATTTGCTATAATTTTACCGTCAGATTTCAGGCTTTTAAGATTTGCTTTCAATGCAGCTGCATTCATAGCAACCAATACATCACAAAGGTCGCCCGGTGTGAATATTTTATTAGAGGAGAAATGAATCTGAAAACCACTTACACCTGCCAATGTACCCTGCGGGGCACGTATCTCTGCCGGAAAATCCGGAAAAGTAGCCAGGTCAATACCCATTAATGCGGTATTATTGGTAAACTGAGTTCCTGTTAACTGCATCCCATCGCCGCTATCGCCGGCAAATTTGATCACTACTTCCTGTAGAATTTGTTCTTTAACGCTCATGGCAAGAAATTAAATAAATATAGCACGAAGGTAAGGATACAGGACATTTGTTTAAACATCTGTTTTTTCTTTTTTTAACAATTCAATCTTTTAGTATACGTTTGGCGTTTAACTTGCACCGGGTAGAAATTCTAAAATTGATTATGAAATCTCTTATTTGCCGACCAATGATCTTTACTTATCTCATCATTTTCCTCAGTAGTTATTTAGATCCAGCCTGTACAGAACCCTCAGGGAATAGGAAAGCCAATACCGATAGTACCGCTCATCATTCCATTTTTAATGAGCCAGCCCAACCAGTTCCTGATTCTGTCAGTCAGTTTGCCTGGAAACCGGTTGTCCAGGATAGTACTAAAAAATATATTTACCTCACTTTTGATGATGGCCCGCAGAACGGCACAGTTGCCGTTTTTGACCTTTGCAGGCAATTAGGGGTAAAAGCCACTTTTTTCATGGTAGGATTACATGCCGAAAAAAAGTCAGATGGCAAAGAGATCGTCAGCCGCATCCGCAATGCCTATCCGCAGATATTACTGGCCAACCACAGTTATTCCCATGCTTATGATAAATACTATTATTTCTATCAGCATCCGGAAGCCACACAGGGCGACTTCTATCATAACCAGGAATTATTGCATGTTCCCTATAAAATAATCCGATTACCGGGCAACAGTGCATGGGTAGGTTCCAATAGTATCAAATGCTCTCATCTCGTAAGGCCGGTAACTGAATTACTGGATAGTGCCGGGTACAATATAATTGGATGGGATGTGGAGTGGAGTTTTAACCATAAAACCGCAAATCCTGTACAAAGCCCTGAAAAAATGGTAGCCATGATAGACAGTGCACTGGCTCGTAATGATTTACATACCCGGAATAATGTGGTTATTTTATCGCACGACAGGATGTTCAGGAACCAAAATTATTTAGACAGCCTTTCAAAATTTATTAGCTTGCTGAAACGGAACAGTAATTATATATTTGAAACCGTTGATCATTATCCCGGCTTAAAAAAGCCGCAATAATTTTTTAACGAAACATAAATAGAACAACTTTGTAATTTTACAACACTAAAACAAGCATTTTATGGCATTATTCGAATCAGGCAATCCAACCCTGTCACAAAAATTCTTCGATAGAAGCAGGGCCATACAGGCTGAACAGCAGGGTGTTATGAGTGTAAGAGGCACCATGAACAAATTTGGTTTTGTATTATTGATGTTATTGGGCGGTGCCGCCTATAACTGGCATTTATATGAAACCTATAACCAATCTACTATGAGCATCTTAATGATGGCTGGTATTTTTGGCGGTTTTATCTGTGCCATGGTTATTTCCTTTAAACCGAATTGGGCTCCTTACATTACTCCGTTGTATGGTATTCTGGAAGGTTTATTTATCGGCGGTATTTCTGCTATTTTAAATAATGCCTTTAAAGAAAAATATCCCGGTTTAATTATGCAGGCTGTGGGCTTAACTTTTGGCGTAGCATTTTCTATGTTTATCTTATACAATTTCAGGATTATCAAAGCCACCCAGAAATTAAAAAGTATGATTATGACTGCAACCCTGGGTGTTGGTATCTTTTACCTGATTACAATAGTAATGAGCTGGTTCCATATCAGTATGCCGTTTATGTATGATGGCAGTACCCTGGGAATAGGTATCAGCCTGGTAATTGTAGCTATTGCCGCTATGAACCTGATTTTAGACTTCGACCTGATAGAACAGGGTGCAGAATATGGTGCTCCAAAATTCATGGAATGGTATGGTGCATTTGCACTGATGGTTACCATGGTTTGGCTATATATCGAAATCTTAAAACTCTTAACCCGTTTCGCTGGTAATAAGAATTAATCACTTATCAATATTTTTTGTAAAATCCGTTACTGTGGAAGTAGCGGATTTTTTTTGTGGAGGGATATTTTAATTCAAATTCCGGTATTCATTCGGGGTTTGCCCTACCCTTTGCTTAAACAGACGGGTAAAATGCTGTGGATATTTAAAACCCAGTTCATAGGCAATCTGGTTAACAGATTTGCCTTGATCAAACACTTTTTCTTTTGCCATATCAATTACTTTAACTTGTATGTATTCCTGCGCCGTTTTTCCGGTTTCTTTTTTTATCAGGTCGCCAAAATAACCAGCAGACAGGTTTAATTCGCCTGCACATAAAGCCACAGAAGGCAGGCCGATTGTTTGTGGCTTATCTGATTGGTAATAATCATTCAAAAACGTTTCAAATTTTTCCAAAATACCTTTATGAGCTTTATCACGCGTAATAAACTGGCGATCATAAAAACGGATACAATAATCCAGTAACAGTTCAATATTGGATACAATTAATTTTTTGCTGTGTGTATCTATGTTTTGTTGCAGTTCATATTCAATTTTTGTAAAACAATCCAGCACAATTTTTCTTTCGCGCTCAGATAAATGAAGTGCTTCGTTTGATTGGTAAGAAAAAAAATTATAGTTCTGAATATGTCGTCCAAGAGAAGTCCCATGTATTAAATCAGGATGAAATACCAGCGCATATCCTTTAGGCTGATATATTTCTCCCTTACTGTTCAACCCTGCCACTTGACCCGGTGCCAGAAAAACCAGTGTTCCTTCCTGGTAATCATAAGTATGTCTTCCATACTGCAAATCGCCACATTTTACCTCTTTTAAGAAAATAGTATAGAATCCGAAATACATCCTGGATCCCTGTCGTGGAAGCGCTTTTGATAAATCAACCACACTCACCAAAGGATGAAGTGTTTCATTATTATTGAAAACATTGTAATCATTAATTGTTTCAAAACGACGCTGGAAGTCCATAACCCATTATTTTATTGACTATAAAATTACCGATTTATCCCTTTTTACATCAGATTGCAATACCATATCAGGAATATTGGTAGAAAAATCAGGAATCAGGATACCCTTAAGGTGGCAAACTTATCTGAGCTTTGCCATAACAAAAAAAGGAGAATATGCAATATGTAACATTAAATAACGGAGTTGAAATGCCCATTTTAGGTTTTGGGGTTTTTCAAATTCCCGATGCGCAAGAATGTGAAAGATGTGTGATTGACGCTATACATACTGGTTACCGGCTAATTGATACTGCAGCTTCTTATATGAATGAAAAAGCCGTTGGTAATGCGATTAAGCATTGTGGTGCAGACAGAAAGGAATTATTTATTACTTCCAAGTTATGGGTACAGGATCATGGGTATGAAAATACTAAAATATCTTTTCAAAAATCGCTGGACAGGTTACAGCTGGATTATCTGGACCTGTTTCTCATTCATCAACCTTATAGTGATGTATTTGGCTCCTGGCGCGCCATGGAAGAATTGTATGCTGCAGGAAAAATAAAAGCAATTGGGGTTGCTAATTTTCAAATTGACCGGATAATGGATTTAATTGTCTTTGGAAAAATCCCCCCTGCTGTTAATCAGATTGAAACACATCCTTTTAACCAGCAAATAGAGGCGCATCAATTCTTAACAGAAAATAAAGTGCAAACAGAATCATGGGGGCCTTTTGCAGAAGGTAAAAACAATATGTTTACGAATGAGTTATTAGTATCCTTAGCAAAAAAATACAATAAAACGGTTGCCCAGATTATTCTACGCTGGATTACACAACGCGGAATTGTGGTTATTCCCAAATCTGTTCGGAAAGAAAGGATGGAAGAGAATTTTTCCATTTTTGATTTCGAATTGAGTGCAACTGATATGGAAGAAATAAAATTGTTAGATAGCAGACAAAGTTTGTTTTTTGACCATCGTAATCCAGAAATCATCAAATGGATGGGCAGCAGAAAATTAGACTATTAACCTTACAAAAATGAATGACATGAAATCAAAAATCCTTGTTCTTTTTTTAGTAATGATTGGTGTGCAATCTACTTACGCACAACCACATGAAACTATTCAAACTGCAATGACTCACATACCTGAACAACAGGAAATTATCAACCTCTCTAAACAGAAATGGATTTGGATGGCTGACAAAAATGTTGATTCTTTAAATACACTGTTTGATGAAAAATCCATGTTTGTGCATATGGGAGGAAGTTGGGGAAAAACCCCAGAACTTACTACTATCAAAGATGGGGGGATCTGGTATAAGAAAGCTGAAGTGTACTCTGTTATAGTGAACATTTTTGGCAATACTGCCATTCTTTTAAATGACATTGATTTAGTAGCAGTAGTTGGAGGAAGGGAAGTAACCAATCCTTTTATGGTAACTGAGGTTTACATCAAAGAAAATGGCAAATGGAAGATGGGTTCTTTAACATTCTCACATTTAATGAGGCCTGTTAAAATGATTACTAATCCACAGCAATAACGCAATAGGTAAATATGACTAATAAAACAATCCCTATATTTTTATTTATTACAGTATCTGTATTTTTCATAGCATGCACATCTACCCAAAAAACGGCAGGCATATCTCCATTAATAATCCGGGAACAAGGCAGCTTTGCAATAGGTGGTTCTGTGATAACTAATCCAGGAACATTCAATCCATATAAGCCAACTAGTGACGGGCAAACTTTACATGGTGACCATGCTTATATTTTTTATCAGATACCTGTAAAAGCAAGAAAGTATCCTTTAGTGTTTTGGCATGGTATCGGACAATTTTCAAAAACTTGGGAAACAACACCTGATGGACGGGAAGGCTTCCAAAATATTTTTCTGCGTAAAGGATATGGAGTTTATCTTATTGACCAACCAAGGAGAGGCAATGCAGGAAGAAGTACGCTAGGCAGTTCTACAAATCCTATACCGGATGAACAGCAATGGTTTGATACTTTTCGCATTGGTATTTGGCCAAACTATTTTGATGGTGTTCAGTTTTCACATGATGCTGCTACACTTGATCAGTATTTCCGATCCATGACACCCAATATCGGGCCAATTGATATCAATGTAAATGTGAATGCTATTTCAGCATTGTTTAATAAAATAGGCCCCGCAATCCTTGTCACACATTCCCATTCAGGTGGAATGGGTTGGCTTACAGCTGTCAGCAATCCGAATGTTAAAGCCATTGCATCTTTTGAACCCGGAAGCGGTTTTTTATTTCCGGAAGGAGAAATACCGGCTCCCATGGAAAGTTCAGGCGGAACGTTAACTGCCGTTTCAATACCATTGTCTGATTTTATGAAACTGACAAAAATCCCAATCATTATCTATTACGGTGATAATATACCTGAAAGCCCCTCAGCCAATCCCGGTGCAGATGGATGGAGAGTACGTTTGGCTATGGCCAGGTTGTGGAGAGATGCAGTGAATAAACATGGTGGCGATGTAACCGTTATACATCTACCCGAAATTGGAATTAAAGGAAATACACATTTTCCATTTTCAGACTTGAATAATATTGAAATAGCTGAGCTGTTGTCTAAGTGGATAAAAGAAAAAAAACTTGATTAGAAAAAAAAGCAATTAAACCTTTACGGGCATGGTCTGATTGTATAAACGGAGAAAATATTTACAGTTAGTAATACTATTTATACAATTTTACCAAAATAAGCAGATGCATTCCCGGGCATATATTCTTTAAAATCATCTAAGGTTTCATGAAATTTTGGGTGCATACTAAACATCCCTTTACCGCTTCCAAATTAAGCATTGCACTTCTGAAAAATTTCACTTTTAGATTTGGCTGAAAGAAAATCAATAAAATTTATCATCTCCTTTTCAGGTCTTCCGGCAAGGCTGACAATTTATTACAATAATGAAGTGTTCATATTTTTACCTTCATCCAAAAGTAAAATAAAAATTATTATCCCTGAAATGGAAGTTCATATTTAAAACGATTACCCGTTTCTCAAGTAATAAGAAAAAATCACTCATCAATATTGTGTAGTCATTTTAGTTAGGAAAACTACTTGCAATAGCTGAATTTTTTGTTTAAAAATTCAGCCAATTTTATTTAAAGTTACCAATCTTGGGTTACTTTAAATAAATTCTCCGTTGTGGGCCAAAACACTTCAATATCATCAGGTATCCATTTTGAGAACTTTGTTGAAAACAGCATCTCAGAAAGCAGATTTAAAAATGCAAGTGAAGTAATCAAGGCTGGGCTTTGTTGATTGGAAGAAGAAGAAAGTAAAATTCTTGTATTAAAAGGAGCAATCAAAGAGGGTTTTGAAAGGGGGATTGCAAATATTTTTAACCCAAAAAGACACCTTGAAAAGCTAAAAGCCGAAACACTAAAAAATGGCTGATTATATTCTAACCAATACAACTGTTGAAGATTTATCAAATATCTGGAATTATAGATTTGAAGTCTGGTCAGCATCTCAAACGGACAAATACTATTTTATACTTTTAGATGATTGCAAGGAATTAGCAGATGAAAAAAGTTTTTTGGAAAGAAATAGGAAGAAATCACAGACAATCTTTTAGGATTTAAAGTTTGGCAACATATACTCTTTTATAGAAACCTTAAAAGCAACAAAATAGAAATTAGCAGGATATTGCATAATAGTATGGAGTTGAAAAAAAATCCAGGAATAAAATTGCAGCAAATAATAGGATTGTCGAAGTTATAAGCAGTTTGCCACTAATTGAATTAATTGATTTAAAAAATTTCACCTCCGAAAGATAAAATATACATTTAAAGATGCAAACTATAAATATTATGAATAAAGTAAATTATGGAATTGATGCACCGGGTATTATGCGAAATTTAATTTGTTTGGGAGTTTTGATGATACCACTGGATTAGCTATTCTATCCCTTTATGAGAATATTATTTTAAAATACATTTGCTACGTCGATATCTTTATTGGTTTAATTTTATTTATACTTGGCATAGCCATGTTTGCTTATGCACTTAAAGGAAAATATAGAACCAGCGACTTAATGCTATCAAAAATTAATTGGAAAGGAAATGGTTTTAGATATTGGAACAGGACAAGGTCTTTTGATGAATGGATCGGCCAAATATTTGACAACTGGAAAATCTATTGGAATTGACATTTGGAGTAGTAAAGATCTTTCAAACAACACAAGGCAAAAAGCATTAGAAAATGCAGTATTAGAAGGTGTAATAGACAAAATTGAAATTATTAACCAGGACGCAATAAATTAGGTTTTCCGGACAATTACTTTGATATAGTTCTTTCGTTGCTTTGCATTCATAATATTGAAGACAAAACGGATCAGGAAAAAGCCTGTTTTGAAATTGCAAGAGTATTAAAACCTAATGGAACTGCTTTAATTGGAGATTATATTCCTACTACAGAATATGCAAAAGCCTTTGCCAAAGCAGGACTTACTGTGAAAAGTTCAAAACCATATTTTACAACTGCTTATGCTTTGATGTGGATTGTTGAAGCAACTAAAGAAAACTAAAGATTTACAATGAATAGAGAATTTCAAATAAGTAATAACGCAAAAAATCAACGCTTTGAAATAGTGATTGAAAATGAAATAGCTTTTTTGGAATATCGCTGGAATAAAGATGATTTAGTATTGATGCATACTTTAGTACCACCAAAATTCGAAAGGATGGGATTGGCTTCTTCCTTAGCAAAATTTGCTTTGGAACATGCTAAAGAAAAGCATCTTACAATAATTGTATATTGCCCTTTTGTAGTGCAATATGTAAAAACGCATACAGAATATAATTTTTTACTAAAAAAAGTACAGGATGATTAAGAAATATGTTTTTGAAAATCCTATTCAGGCAACCATTGGCACTTTAAAATATAAAGTTGCAATTAAATGGCGAAATGGTATTTTACATGCTGATGAACCATTTTCATCAGGTGGGCAGGATACAGGGCCAGACCCATTTATATTATTACTTTCCTCTTTAGCTTCCTGTACCTTATCCACTTTAAGAATGTATATAGACAGAAAAGACTGGAAAATACCTGAGCTATTTATTGAGGTAAATATGTACCAGGAAAATGATCAAAACTTTACAACTACCATAGAAAGAAAAATATCTTTTAATAAAGAAATTTCAGAAGAACAAAAAGAAAAACTATTGCTTATTGCAAATAAATGTCCCATATCAAAAATATTAGGCAATCAGATTATCATTAACACCACCATATAAAATGGAAATACAACAAAACGACAACGGCAAAAAAAGTATGTTTTTTATAACGCAGGAAAATGAAATACTTGCAGAGATGACTTATGTTTGGGTGGGTACAACCCGGATAATTATAGACCATACTGAAGTAAATGAAAAATTAAAAGGAAAAGGTGCAGGAAAACAACTGGTTACAAAAGCTGTAGAGTTTGCAAGAGAAAAAAATATAAAAATTATACCACTTTGCCCATTTGCAAAAAGCGTTTTTGACAAGGTAAAAGAATTTAATGACGTATTGTAAAATAACAAAACATGGATAAAAACAAACTTATTAAAGAATACCACAACGGAGAGATTACCATAGTTTGGCAATCTGAAAAATGTATACATTCAGGTAATTGCGTTCACCATTTACCTACTGTTTTTCATCCCAAAGAGCATCCCTGGGTAAAAATGGAGAATGCAACCACTGAGGAAATTGTTGCTGCAATTGCAAAATGCCCATCAGGGGCATTGAGTATAAAAGCAAAAATTGATTAACTTCTAAAACTCTTAGCAAGAACAGACCGAAAAAAAAGTTACGCTTACTTTAAAGGTGGATTTTAGTAAAATATCCAACCCTTTTAACCCGCAACCAACGTTTTACAAATTTCAGGAATTCTCCTTCCAAAATATTAACAGCCCCTTACCTCCTTCTGACCTTATTCGGGTCAACCCCACCAATTGGTGGGGTTGACCCGAATAAGGTCAGAACAAAGCCTGAAGCCGGTTGGGTTAAATCTCATCCTAAACTATATCCGGGCAGCATCCCATTTACCCTCTGCAAACTGGTTAAAACTAATCCAGCTATAAGTTTTACGGTCATAGACTTCTGTAATATCCCGACCATAAAAAAGCTTATAATCCATTTTAGGGTTTCCTTCTATTATGTAGCCGGGATATAACCAGGTTTTACCCTCCAGCCGGGCATATTCGGCTATTTTTAAAAAAACGTATTTCCCCAGCCAGTTTTTCTGATAATCCGGGTGGTAAAAAGTGAACATGGTAGACACTGAATTAAAACCTTTATCATATACACCAACAGCTATTAAAGTATCTCCATCCCTCACTTCCACTGCATAGGTTGCAAATAAATTGGTGGATATATCATAGTGCAGGTAGCCATCTGCATGCCAGGGTGCAAGGATATTTTTATATATACTGAATAAAGCTTCTTTTTCCGGGGTGCAACGGTAGGGCTGTACACTGATATTGAAATCGGAATTGGCCTTGTAGATTTTTTTGTGCGCAGTGGTGGTCTGCATATCCGGCAAATACACCCTTAGCCAGTGTACCGGTAAAGCTGTATCCCTCTCCTTATAATAGTCTTCTGTAAACAGATAGCGCTGAAACCGGAACCAGCCTTTGGACAAATACATATCCTGAAATATTCGTAAAGGGAAACGGATAAAATGCAGACAGATGATCAATATCCCTGCCAGGTAAAATAAAAAAGCTGGCAGTAAACCGGTGGAAATATGAAGGGCAATGCCCGCAAGAATAAGTGCAACTGACAGCCATACATAATACCTTAATATCCAGCGGAATAATTGAATGCTTTTATACATAATGAATAGCAGTAATGATAGATGGATTTAAATCCCGGATTGTCTGTGCTCCGGCTTTATACTGGCCCTAAGATAACTGTTTTTTTACTAATACATTTTAACATGAAGCAGCTACCCTCCAAATAACCGGAATGTCAGCACCTGTTTCCTGCAATTTGTTTTTTTGTATCCACCCGAATAGCACTATCTTGTATATCATTTTATTTTGAATGTGTATGCAATTCTACCGGAAAAACTTGCCCGATCAGGAACTGATTTCTGTTTATAAGCACCTCCTCTTACCCCGCATGATTGAGGAAAAAATGCTGATATTACTGCGTCAGGGCATAGTGAGTAAGTGGTTCAGTGGAATTGGACAGGAAGCCATTGCAGTAGGCGCTACCCTTGCCCTGCGGCCGGATGAATGGATCATGCCCCTGCATAGAAACCTGGGTGTATTTACCACCCGGCTCATCCCACTGAGTAAATTATTTAAACAATGGCAGGGCCATCAGGATGCCTATTCCAAAGGAAGGGAAAGGAGTTTTCATTTTGGATGTAAAGAGCATTTTATCTCCGGTATGATTTCTCACCTGGGGCCACAACTGGCAGTTGCTGATGGGGCTGCTTTGGCTTATACACTTAAAAATGAACCGAAAGCTGCCATGGCTTTCTGTGGCGACGGGGGCACCAGTGAGGGTGATTTTCATGAAGCATTGAATGTAGCTGCTGTATGGGATTTGCCCATCATTTTTATTATTGAAAATAATGGATACGGCTTAAGTACACCTACTTCCGAACAATACCGCTGCCAAAGCCTGGTGGATAAAGCTAAAGGTTATGGGATGGAGGGGGTAAAAATTGATGGCAATAATGTGCTGGAAGTATTTGATACCATTAAAGGGGTGCGCGAGTATTGCATCCGTGAAAGGAAACCTTATCTGGTGGAATGTATGACTTTCCGTATGCGCGGGCATGAAGAAGCCAGCGGCACTAAATATGTTCCAAAAGAACTGTTTGACACCTGGAGCAGGAAAGACCCGGTGAAAAATTACGAACAATGGCTGGTTCAAAACAGTATCCTCACCGAAATGGAAGTAGCTGCGATCCGCAATGAACTAAAAAACTATATTGAATCTGAAATCAGCGAAGCACATACGGATATCCCGGTTATTGCAGAAACAGCTGTCGAATTGAATGATGTATTTGCACCTGAAAAAGCATCCGGTTTACCATTAATGGTATCTGCTGAAAACAGTGCCGGTTCTGAACTTAAGTTTTTTGAAGCGATTAAACAGGCCATGCAGCAGTCGCTCCGGCACTGGCCCAACCTGGTAATCATGGGTCAGGATATTGCCACCTATGGCGGTGCTTTTAAACTGACTGAAGGATTTTTGGAAGAATTTGGCAAACAAAGAATACGAAACACCCCTATTTGTGAAAGTGCAATTGTGGGTGCTGCACTGGGATTAAGCCTGGAAGGCTTTAAATCTATCGTGGAAATGCAGTTTGCCGATTTTGTGAGTGTGGCTTTTAACCAGATCGTAAATAACCTGGCTAAGATTCATTACCGCTGGGGGCAGGAAGCGGATGTGGTGATCCGGATGCCAACTGGCGGCGGTGTTTCTGCTGGCCCCTTTCATTCCCAAAGCAATGAAGCCTGGTTTACCCATGTGGCAGGGTTAAAAGTGGTCTACCCTTCTACCCCGGAAGATGCAAAAGGGCTGCTGATAGCTGCCATTAACGAC